>Ga0214480_100587_pt1 | contig 18147 bp, 17 predicted proteins | sample M1_20Mar14CPVII9_3_FD_165042 | JGI IMG/M metagenome (GOLD analysis project Ga0214480, IMG submission 165042) | Marine eukaryotic communities from Monterey Bay, California, United States - M1_20Mar14CPVII9sort6BwellE17 | ecosystem: Environmental > Aquatic > Marine > Unclassified | place: USA... | reverse complement strand
ATGAATAATGCCACTCAATTAATCGGTGCTGCAGCAGCTATTCAAGATCCAATGAAACAGGTATTAGCGTTCCGAAAAGAGGAAGCCTTCAACAACTGGCATAGGTTGAAAATCAAACTATTAACCATTGTTCGTATGCTCGGTGTTTTGAAGTATTCAAATGAGAAGTCAGGCGGATTGTCATCTGATAGACCAAAACTTGAGAAGAAGTCATCCATGGCCATGTTACGAGAAGCATCAGCTCGATTCCGTGAGAACGCCAAAGAGACTGCAGAGGAAGTAAAGGAGGCAGCCAAGAACAAAGCAACACGTTGGGGAAAGAAGATACAAGGCGGTAGTGCAGGGATTGCTCCGGCCTTTACTTGGAGGCAGTGTCTGTGGACATTTATTGGTGTTATTACTACACATACCATCTTATCTCGAATCAATCTCTTGATCATGACTGAGAGTGATAAAGACTTCAAGCTGATCCTTGCTCCATTGGGTGCCTTGACTACTTTGCAGTATAACTTAACAGCTGCGCCGGCTAGTCAGCCTAGGAACGCGATCTTTGCTCAAGTCTTTGCAATTACTGTTGCCATTTGTCTGAGCTACATTCCAGGCATTCCACCATGGTTTCGTTCGGCTTTGGCACCAGCTATTGTCATCCCAGGTATGGCCAAGTTGGGTATCATTCATCCTCCGGCTGGAGCATCCGCTATCGTCTTCTCGACTTGGAAGGAGAACAATTGGATAACAATGGGAATTTTCCTCGCTGGTGTAGCTATTACTATTATAACTGCCGTGGGTATTAATAACATGAGTGATCGACGTCAGTACCCAACGAGTTGGTACTTGGTCAATAAGGCAAAGAAAGCTATCGTGGTCGAGAACGAGTTGGGTCAAGTTACTGTCATAAAGAAGGCACCAGCATGAAGAGCGTTGAGGGGGTCTTTCATGTATTAGGTCAAGTGTTCAAGCTTTGTTTCTAGTTAATATGGTAACTCTTATTTAATTCAATTATGTGATACTTGTGATAGGAGTACTTGAAACAAAGTGTTTCCCTAGTACTAGTACCCTATCGTTCATATCATCTACAGGATGCGCCCCCTCCTTTTGACAGTGTAGATAAGTATATCAATTACACAAGCTCACAACATACCCCAATGTTAATCTGGCATTTTACTCCATGGCCATGACAACATTATTACTTCCATATCCCAAGTACTTGCAGATGTCAGCATTCTCCTCCATCAAGTCGTCGGTCTTGCAATATTCACCATAAAGTTCGACGCACTTGTTGAGGTGAGCAAGCTTGTTGTCGGTATCACAGTATCCTTCTCCAAGCTTTTCGATCTCGTCAGGGATATCAGAGGCATCACGAGTGTTGCCTGGAAATGTTGAGAAGAGAAAGGAGTCGGATATTGAGGCTTGGGTGGAAGATATGTGTACAGAAGAAAGATTTAGTTATGCTTACCATCATCATCATCATCTCCTTCGTCATCATCATCGTAGTCAAAAGCCTTGTAGTCATCGTCATCGTCATCATGATGCTTCTTGTGGTGGCTCTTGTGATGGTGATGGTGGTGGTGATCATCAGACGGTTTGTCAGGCTGAATAGAAAACAAATAGAATGAGATAAATACTAGTAAAGAATCATCCAATAAGTTAGAAGATACTCAAGCTCACTTGATTGTCTGGACCCCAAGATGCAGGATCGCATCCAACCATGCCATCTTTACAACCGTGGTGTTTATGATGATCATGATCATGATCTAGTTTTGAGAGAAGAGAACGTGAGATGTTTGGTCGAAGGTGAGCGTATACAACTTAGATCTACGACGTACCATGGTCGTGTTTATGATCGTCATCTGGTTTGTCATGTCCATCTGAAAATAACATGTTGTGTTAGGGTTCTTCTAAGATATAAATAATAGTAGAGATGAGAATATGTAATAGTAACACTTACGATCGTCTCCATGGTGGTGATCTTTGTGTCCTTCGTGATCGTGTCCTTCGTGATCGTGATCTTTGTGTCCTCCTCCATCATCTAAGAACAGGTGTTAGGGTTTGAGAATGATGCAAAAGATAGTACAGACTTGCAGCATATATAAAATCACTTACGATGATCTCCACCATGTCCGCTTCCCTTATCTCCTCCTCCTCCTCCGCCTCTCTTGCCACCGTCTCCTCCGCCGCCTTTACGCAATGCCGCATACTCATCGACCTTCACTAGGAACTTTGATGCTCCTCGTAGGCCACTGGCGGTGGATCCTTTCAAGACGATGGCAGTAGTAGACTCCTGTAATGTAGGTGACGATGCCGAGAGATGAGAAGAGAGGTAGTAGACACGATGAGTTATGTTTGAGCATAAGATATGCATATAATAGTTTTGAGCATAAGATATGCACACCTGATGTGCATCGAAAGATACGGTACGATTAGCCACACATCCACCGGCCCCATATTCCAGTCATCTAAGATATCTAATTGCAATACACAAAGATAGATAGACTCACCTGAGAGTATACACTGGTAGAGAGCAATGCCAATGCAGAAGAAGCTAAGAGATATAATTTCATGATGATATTGATATTGTTTCTACTATTCTCTATCCCTGAACTAAATTGAATTATGAGCTCTATCCATTGCAATTGCAATAGATTGCATGCATGAATCCTACTGCTGAAGGCATCGATAATACGTCGAAAGATTTCTCAATGGTCTATGGTGAGTAGCGGAGAGATAAACGCGTAGTAATTGAGGCTTGCTACAAAGAGAACCCTAAACCGTCACTTATGGGATTTATTTCAGCGATATTTTGTACTCATAACCTCTTTGTGCATCAAACTCTCATAATTAAATCTTCTCACTTCTCATGCACCATCATTGCAAATAGGCTGCTAGCTTATATATTATATATAATTAAATCAAATATATCTCTAATACACAGCGTCTACATATCAAAAACTAAACATGGCATCACTCAAACAACAAATAACAACAGCATTCAATGGCGTAGGCACCACATTAAACTCAACAATACTCTCACAAGTATCAGCATTATCAACCTCACTCCGATTAACACCCACACAACTAGCAGAGGCATGGGAAGCGCATTCCTTAACTAAAGGTATTGATGAATTAAATGATGGTAGTTTTAAAGGTTATTTAAGTGTTGTTTCCAAGAAGCAAGATGGTGTGGGTATGAAGAGTGGTAATAATAATCAGACTGTAATAAGTAATAATCAAAATACGGGTTTGGGTAAACGTAATGGACCGGGGAGTAATGTTACACCCTCACCAGCTGCTAAGTTAATCAAAACCGAGGGTGGCGCTGCTAATAGTACTGGTATTAAATCAGAGGGTTCTACAGCCAGTGGACGGAATGGATTATCAGCCGTGGATAGTTTAACTACACCAAGTGGTAAGGGTGCACCGTCTCCAAAAGTTAAAGGTGAACCAATGTCAGCAGGTGCTGCAGGAGCATCAACAACAGTAATCACACCAATGAAAATTGAAACAATTAAATATACACAACGTACTAATTCCGGACAGACTGTTACATCGTACAATCCAAATAATTTACCCTCAACTAGTGAATTATTAGCAATTAAATCCTCAAGTGAAAAGGAAACCATTCAAAATCATCGTGGTGCTACAATCCAATTACATCCATCTTCAACACATCCCAAGAGTACCTACAGGCATATGTTTACACCACTTGAAAAACGAGCAACCGCCTTAGAAAATCAATTAATTACAATGTCAAATAACATTTGTCAAAAATACAATATCTCATCAGAGGAAGATGAAATGATTGCAGCAATGGATGGTATTGTTAAAAGTGAAGTAGATAAGAGTAGTGGAAGTGAGGATGTGGATAGTTTATGGACACCGGTTGGTTTACCCAAGCAGAGTAAGGTTGTTTGTGTTGGTAGGATTTGTAATGAGGTACGTAATTGTTTTGTTTTGTGTTTATTTAAAAGATGGTGCATGTGAGATAATTTGTGGGTTTGGTATCGTGGTTAAGGGGTATATCAATAAGTGCACCCCTGGTCTGTTCCATATTTTGAGATTAAAGTTTGGGGATTGTTCGTCTTTGAAATACACATGGATATTCTCACATGTCATTTCTCACAATCACGTGCACCTTTCCCTAAATTCTATCTCTCATTTTCCCTAGGCTCACGAGGGACGACTTAACCGTGCCTCAATCCGTCTAGAGGGATCACGTAAAGACTCGGCAGGATCACGCATCTCTGTAGACTTACAAGAACTCAACAAACCCAATGAACAGGGACAGAAACAATCCTACTCCTTCTTCCCAGGACAAATTGTAGCCGTGGAGGGTATTAATTCCTCCGGACGGACGATGCAAGCCTCCCGACTCATTGAGGGTGCCGCTCCACCATCGGAAACATTGTCGGCTAGTGAATTAATGGATCATCATCATGGTGCTACAAATCAGAATGGTAATCCACTCTCCATTGTTAGTTTATGTGGACCATTCACTACCAAGGATAATTTGGATTATGATCCATTAGTTGATGCTATTTTGAAGATACAAAGTGATAAGCCCGATGTTGTTATCATGTGTGGTCCATTCGTTGATGGCCGACAGCCACTTGTTACCGGTAATGATGGAGCCGGACCAACAATCGATATTGATGGCGCTGAACGTACTGTTAGTTACGAAAATCTCTTTGCTACCAAGGTATCGTCAATTTTGGAGGAGATGTATATGAATGATCCTGAGTTGAAGACACAGTTTGTGTTGGTACCAAGTTTGGAGGATGCATTCTCGGATTCAGTATATCCTCAAGCTCCGTTACAAGATCGTGTTGCGGGTGTTAAGGTACCCAAGGGATTGGAGGCTGAGTTTGGTGATTTGGGCTTAAACTATGTTGAGCTTGCTGGACGTGAGAATGACAAGGCGGCTGTGAAGAGTTTTAAGCGTGTACACTGTGTATCCAATCCATGTACTCTTCAAATCAATGATATTACTGTTGGTGTAACGTCCACAGATGTACTCTTCCACATCTCGTCTGATGAATGTAATGCCAACTTGGCTCCGGGTACACGTCTATCTCGTATTGCACAGCATTTGGTCCAACAACGAAGTTACTACCCACTCTTTCCTGCACCCAAGGGCCTAGCATCGCTGGACTTGTCAAAGTCAACCGAGTGGGAAATGCCAGTCCAGCCGGATATTTTGATTACACCATCCAAGTTGGCAAGCTTTGCACGAAAGGTATTGGATACGACAGTTGTAGTAAACCCTGGAGAACTAACCAAGAATACAACCGGAGGGACATATGCAATGATTGATATCCACCCAATGAAGAGGGAAACGTTGGAGAATGGAGTTGAGGCGAATATGGAAGAGATGGGCAAGGGTGTTCAAGACAGATTGAGAGTTGATATTAAGCGTATTTGAGTTGTCTGTCATGTGCTAGTTTGTCTGGTGTAACGTGTGTGTATGTTCGATTGGTAGATCAGAGATGATATTAATCTTTATGACCTTAAATGGGTGTTTGGGTGGTTAATTACATTATCAGATATGTTTGTGTTAGTGGCTACGGCTCTGAGTTGTCCTGAGAGAGAATAAATTAAGTTAAATCTTTAATAATTAAGCAATCGGAAAAGACTTCTTTTAGTTTACATCTACCATAAAGAGCTGATGTGTACACTCCTACATAAATATACCTCATATCATCTCCCAGCTTCATGTTGAGTTTTCATCTTGCACTTCTTCTTTGTCCTTGGTTGGTTGGAATAACTAAACGGCTACAACACTACATGTTTTTTTCATTTGATTGGCCACTGATCTGCTTGAAATGACGTCTGCAAAGTCCTCTTTTCTTTGAATTGTTAGTGCATCCATCATAGCTACAAACTTTCTTTTTTGCCCCATGTTTAAAACAAACTCCTCCATTCTGAGCTTTGCTTTTGCATCCATCATGACTGCAAGGCTTCTTCTTAGCACCATGCTTGATACAAACTCCTCCTTTTACTCTCACGTTTGTGCATCCTTCATGCTTGCACGTCTTCAATACGGCCCCGTGCTTAGCACAAACTCCTCCCACCCTTGAATTGTTGGTACAACCTTCATGGCTACAATTCTTTCGTTTATCCTTTTTACTAGTACATTCTCCCTTCTGGCTTCCTGTTTGTACTACTTCTTCAAGCTTTGCTACTTTTTCAGTATCTTCTAATTCCCCATTTTTGATACTATCCGGAGACATCGATGTCTTCCTCCGTTTAGTTCTATTATCTTGAGCTGAATTAATAGAATGTTTCTGGTCATTTGCCTGAGAAGATACCAAATCATCATCTTCTTTATCAGTCTCATCATCATATGCATGTTCACTATCCTCTTCCTTCTTTGGCTTTTGATCAACAATAGACCTTTGTTCAGCCGCAATCTTATCCGCGGTGGATTTTAACATGGCCTTAGCCTCCTCCACTTCCTTCTTAGACACATCGAGTTGGGATTTTGCACTTGCATACATTGCTATAGCGTTGTTCATCATTGATTTGGCAGATGCTACATTGTTAGTGTCGATAGTTACTTGTTTGTTAGCTTTATTGAGACGCTGTTTAGCCGCATCCAGTAGCTCGTGCTTCTTACTTTGTTCTGTTGGTGTTGATGACATGTTAGAGATCTCCATCCAATTTGCAATTCGTATGAGAGCTCAAATCTGAGTTGTTCTTCTGAAATTTTCAGGGTCTAGAATTTGGCTTCATCCTCACGCCGTTGCTCGAGGGGAAGCGTTTCCCACACACTCGGTAAGGAGTGGTGATTCTCCGACGACATCAACCAATACTCATCCAGTTATGGTTAATATCCATCCAGTTCATAGTCATGGTTAATAAATCATAATTCAAAATCGAAGCATTCCAATTTATCAGGACTAGTATCATCATCAAGTTGGCCACTTCCTTCTTTCTCGGTTGGAGATGATACCTCTCCTCTTTTCTTTGATTCACTAGTAATTTGTGTCATTACCTTTAAAGCAGTAAGAGATTGTGGTATTTCTGAAGGTGTCTCAATATCATCATCACACACGTCATTATTATTATTACCAAATCTATTATTGGGATGCCAAGATTTAGGACCTAACCATTTATCCCGTCGGCCACCAATACCACCAATACTAAAACTTTGTGATGATTCACGTAATGAACCATATGGAATTGCATCATTGGATGATAATACACTTTGTGGAAGTTTCACTTCAGGTATATTGTTCAATTTATCTTGAGATGTTATTGGCCGAGAGGAAAGAAATGGTGCTCGGGGTGCAGGTAGTGATGCAGACAAGCCACTACTGCTGTTTCTCATCGTTGGGTATTGTTGCATCTTGGACGACGATTCAAGTATAGATATACTATTGAAATTTGCAGCAATGCTATCCACATTAATAATTTGTTCACATGATGTGTACTCTTTTTTACCCGATGTCATTTCGCCACTATAATGCTGATCATTATTATTATCAACGTTAGAGCTCATACTACCATTATTATTACTATCTAAATTACAATTATCACTACCCTCTTTATCTATGTCGAGGGTAGAACTTTCATTGTCATTGATCATTGAACTTAAATGCCCAGTAACTTTTTTACTTGATTGCTTTTTCATACTCTGCTTGGTAAATTACGATACTACCGACACAACCTTATACTAACAAATAAAAAAGGCGTTAAAATCTGATATATCGGCAATGGGATCGACGAGTATAGGCTATTGCTATACCCGCCAGTGACAACATTTTACGTCGGTATCTTTTCTGAGGAGCGAGCGAGGCGAGGGTGAGTGAGTGTAACATCCTGTCTTTTGCCGGCAGCTGCCGTCATCAATTATTATTAGATAGATTACTTATACTCTGCTGCCTTGCATGATACTCATACTAGAGATATTGAATGTTACATAATTGATTCAACTGGTGATGGTCCTGTTTTCTGTTTGATCGCTAACTAATTATTGAGGTTAGCATTTTCATAACTCTCTTCCCGACTTTTTGCCAACAATAATCACCGTCGTCATTATGTGCTATACTAAATACTAATACTGTCTTCATTCTACCCACAAGTCCTTCCGATAATAATTGCGTAGAACCATTGGTACGACGGACAACAGCTGCTAGTATAGTAGAAGTTGAGCATTGCAATAAAATAGATACAACTTCGACTCAATCCAAAATAATATTTCAACGATGAAGAACAGTGGTAGTACTAACTCGTTCGGCTCAAACCTTAGAAAGTCAGTGAACAAACTAACAGCATCGGCATCGGGTGTATCACTAGCGACATCTGCATTGTCTGCCTCATCTGAAGCGCTGAATAATCTTAATTCCATATCCGATTATGACAATAGCAATAGCAATGACCCGGTCGCCAACATTAGTGGTCCTCATATCCTTACACAGTCATTGGCAGTTACCAATTTAATCTTTGGTATATATGGTCTTGAATTATGGCATTATAACGAGGCAACTGGAAAATTACACAATGTTAATCTTAATCCACAAGTTGTCGAAAACGGGGACGATGTAGAGACTGGTCGGAGGAGTAGCTTTGCCGATAGTAAGGCAGCAAACAAGTTAAGTAGTAGTGGACTATTTATCAAACATAAGCCACAGGATGCTGATGCTGATAATGATTATTCAACAAACAATGCTATTGAGGCATATGAAAGCTTAACAGATACCAGTAGGAAGGATTATGAAGCAGCACACCCCGTCGATCCGGGAGTTGGTAAGTATTAATGATCATATCATGTGTCCATATCTTTATATCTTATACATATACACTTACCCACTCACCATTACTTTTCATAGGCTTACCGGGTGTATTATGGTCTGAAAGTTCTGGATCTGCACTCCCAATCCCTGGTGTACATCTTCCCAAGATGGGATTATTCCGACATGATGATGATACTGGCAGTAGTAGTGAGCGCAATTTGAATACATCATTTAGAAGAGCAAGACGAGGATCAGGTATGAAAAGAAGAGGTTCAATTGGTGGTAACTTAGGTGGGTCATTTAGAAAAAAGAGTCCAGGTGGTTCGTTTAGGGGTAAGAATGGTGTCAACTTAGGAAGTCATAGTCAGCTAGTTTGGAGGAATGTTGATGAGTTGGCTAATGATCCTGATCAGGTAAGAGATTGAGACACACATGCTCATATCATATGCACTTTTCTTTTTACATACCAAAATGCTCATATCATGTGTCCATCTTCATATTCTCTTTACATTATCTACAGCCATATGACAAACGTCTTCAAACGTTAGCTAAAGCAGGATTCAAGATCGCCGCTGGGATTCCGTTTGATATTAATGGGTATCGAGGCATTGTAATCATATATGGCAATCCTTATGCCGAGCCTGAAAAGTTGAACAATCCAGCCAATATCAAGTTTATGTACTCTTCTGCACAGTTAATCGGATCTGCAGCTGAAATGCAAACTCCATTGGAGGCAGCCCAAGACTTCAGAGAAGAACTAACGAATAAGAATTGGCGTAGTTTGAAAGTCAAGATGCAAGCCATTGTTCGTTTTGGTGGAGCTCTTCGTCGAAGATCTGATAATGGAGAAGCTCTAACCAGTAGCAAAGGTGAGACAAACAATATGAGTACGAGGACAAAGAGGCGGTCATCCATTATCCAAGCATCGATCTATATTCGTGATAATGCGAAAGAAACTGCCAAGGAGGCTAAGGAAGCTGCGAAGAACAAGGCAACTCGTTGGGGAAAGAAGATACAGGGCGGGGGTGCCGGTATTCCTCCAGCCTTTACATGGAGACAATGTCTATGGACTTTTATTGGCGTCATGACCACACATACCATACTTTCTCGAATCAATCTCTTGATAATGACCGAGTCGGATAAGGAGTTAGCACTCATCCTTGCTCCACTAGGTATGTCTTCATATGCTGTATGTTTATTCTGATTCGACTGGTTTCGTTGGCTCAACTCATCTAATACTACACTTTCCAATCTCTACTTTATCAGGAGCATTGACTACTTTGCAGTACAACTTAACCGCTGCCCCGGCAAGTCAGCCTAGGAACGCAATCTTTGCCCAAGTCTTTGCAATTACTGTGGCCATTTGTCTAAGCTACATTCCAAACATTCCACCATGGTTTCGTTCGGCTTTGGCACCAGCTATTGTCATCCCAGGCATGGCAAAGTTGGGTATCATTCATCCACCGGCTGGAGCGGCGGCTATTGTCTTCTCAACTTTGACAGATAATAGGTGGAATCTAATGGGAATCTTCCTCGCTGGTGTGGCTATTACTATTATAACTGCCGTTGGTATTAATAACATGAGTGATCGACGTCAATACCCAACGAGTTGGTACTTGATTAGCAAGGCAAAGAAGGCTCTTTGAACATGCTAACGTTAGCATGAGAGGAAAACAATGTACATTTGTATAGTTAGGAATATACGTAAGACATAAATCATAATCTAAATTATACTCTAACATATATATGTATAGCCCTCTCAGTCTTAAAAGAAAGAGCTTATTACACTGCCACCATCGCCCCTCTTCTTCTTTCTCTTTGATGATTTATGTTTCGAACTCTTTTTAGGTGCAAAGAAGAGATCCCCAGCAGTATCTTCTGGTATACTATCTTCCGGTATTGTTTCTGTTGTTTGTGCGGGTTTGTACAACACGGAGTTCATTGCATCCCAAAGACTAAAGCCTTGTGACTGATTCTCTGTTGATTCTTGAGATAACGAAGGATGATCGATACTTTGACTTGCTCTGGCCATCGACTCCACTGACTTCATTGCTCTTGCAACATGTTCGGAAGAATCGTCGCCCGTCATACCGGTCGGAGGGACATATCCATTCTTCTTAATAAAGTGAAGCTCTCGGCTCATATTTTCTGCCGCAACTCGCAAGTCATCCACCCCACTGAGTGCAACTGAAAATGCCTTCATTTCCATATCAGCCCTTGTCCTTTCTTCTCTGAGCTTTTCTTTGAAATCATCAGACTCATTCTTGTATAATTTAAGCTGTCTGCTCAACTCTTCATTCAAACTCCGAAGACCTGTATTCTCGGCTGCAGCAATATCAGCATCACCACCACCTCTTGTATACTCTCTTGTACCAAATGTCAAATCTTCTTCAGTCACCTGTTGCGTTAAGGCTTCTAACTCTGCACCTTGTGTACTCACTTGAAGTTTTAATCGTTCAATCTCAAGGTCTTTCTGCATTCCAGACTCGGCAAGGTTCTTGAGCTCGTCATACTTTCGTATCATATCATCGGCAGAAAAGGACTCTTCTTTATTTCTTGATGCTTCTTGTGCGGCCAGTAGTTCATTGCTAAGACGCTCTACCTCGTATTGAAGAGTAGCAATGTCATCGCAAGGCCCCTCTTCGCTGATGGATTGGCTTCTAACAACACTGCCAGTTCCATTTCGAGTCATCTCTTTACGAAGGCTGGCCTCTCGCGCCACAGCTTCGTCAGCACGAATCGTTTCTGCCTTTAGCCTTACTTCAGACTTTGCAAGCCTTGTTGTCAAATCACTAGATGAGACATCTTGCAAGCTATCAACCTCATTACGTAAATCCGCATTCTCCCTCTCCAAGTCTGTAAGTGATGAGAATTGTTGCTCAGCTGTTTCAAGTATCTTGGCATTGGCCTCCTTTAGCTTGGCAATCTCCTTCTTGAGCTTCTTTTCTGATGATGATTTTGCTGCTGACGAATCTACAGCTGGTGAAGAAGACCGTCCACTTGCAAGTGCCTGTTCTAGATCCTCGCGAAGCTTTTCATTCTCCTCACTCAACCTCTTGAGCTCTCTTTCTGAATCAAACGAGGTGTACTCTGATGATGGAGCTGCTTGCGGCGGCTTCTTCTTGATCCTTTCAAGCTCCTTCTTCAATGTAGTAATCTCATCAAGATCTTTTTGTCTTGATTCGGTGTTTCTCGATATACCATTTGCTTGAGCGGAAGTGGCCAACTCATTCTTCGTGGTTTCCAACTCTTCATTCAGTGATGCAATTTCACTTTGTAAAGCATCAATCATTGAGGATGGTTCGGGGTTAGACTGAGACTTGGGCACAACGGCAGATTTGCTCAACTCAGTCTTCAACTTCTTGATCTCTCTCTCTTGTTTTCGAGATAGGGATGTGGCGTCATCTAACTTCTTTATCAACAGTTCTTTAGCATCTGACTCATCATCATCTACCTCACTATCATCGACCACACGATTATTAGCTTCCTCCAACTTGACTTCTAGTTGAGATATTGACTCTTGGGCTATTTCGAGCTGTGTCTGCCTTGACTCTGCAAGTTCAGTTGCCTCTTTAGAGCGTTGTTGTTCCTCCTCAAGTTGTTGTTGAGTACTCGTCAGCTCTTCCTTGAGTTGTTTCAACTCCTCTTGTATACTAGTCATCATATTAGACTCCTCTTCTTGTGCGGCGGCAGCAATTGTGGCCTCTTCTTCCTTTAACTTGATAGCGGCAGCCTCTTCGGCCTCCTTCTTTGCTTCCAATTTCACACGATCCATCTCTATTCTCATTTGTTCCATTCTTTCACGGAACTTATCACGTTCTCCAGCAACATTTTGCAAGTCCTTGGCTTCAGTTTTACGCTTTTCCAATAGTTGCCGAGATTGCTTCATTCGAATGACACATTGAATTACAATGGCGGCACGTCTCAACTTATTCAGCTTCTTGTACCGAGCCCGGCCTATTGAGCCGCGATGCATACGTTGACACCATCGAGTAGCAACGAGCACGGCAAGGTATACAATTCGAGCTTTATGCTGTCTATAAACACTTTGTATCCTCTTGGCATTGAAGTTTTCACGAGCAACTTGTACTCTCCTTTCAGCAATTATGACACGGACCCAACATTGCAACTGCAGGTTGGATTGGCAATACTCGACATAGGTACGGTGGTGAATGTATCCTCGTGCAATGGCCTGCACTTTAATCGCGGCAGTGGCCATAAAGTCCTTGCGCATTTTCTCAAGTATATCAAATGCTCGGCGTCGGAGGAATACTTTTGTTTTACCAACCTGGATGCCCACGGTTAACAAATCAACCTTGTCTCCACTAGAGCTGGATTTACTCTTCTTATCCGAAGTTGCTGCTGTAGCCTGAGCTCCCGACTTGTCTATTATCTCCATCATCTTCTTGGCAATAGTATCAACCAATACCACAACTGGCTTAACCTTGCGTGATGATGATTTGGCTGCCTTCTTCATCTCGCGTGATCCCAATGTTCGATAACGAGATACGAATTGTGAATGGCTATATCGTTGTGGATACCCTACGCGACTCACACGTACAGCTTCGACTACTCCAGCACATCTCAGTTGCTCGACGATCATTAATGGGTCAAAGTTATCAGGTACTAGATCACCATTCGGCTTCAGACATCGGACGTAATGAGGTGATGTTAAATCAATCTTTGCCCTGAGAGATTGTAATTGACTAGCAAAGTGACCCCCAACAGTCTTAGTTTTCTTCTTTCCCCCAGCTCGGACAGGCTTGGCAGGTTCGGGTGCTGACGATGAGCTAATAATGGCTGCCAACTCCTTCACGAATGCACTCGATGATGAAAGTAATAGATCTGTAGCCTCACGGGGCAACTCATCTTTATTCTTCTCGACGAAACCATCGGTATCATATTCAACCAAACCAGCATAGTGAAAGACTCCAAATTGACGTGCACCAACTTGACGAAAGTTGGCCTCAAACCTTGGTTTGTTGGTCAGCTTTTGGTACAAATCGTTGGCAAATGTCTTATCGGTAGTACCCGGAGCACGACATTGATCATCCAATATGTTAAGTATACCATATCCCTTCTTCCATATCAGATCTAGCGCATCTTGATTATCAGGAAAAGAAATGAATGACCATTGGATACCCTCCTGTTCATATTCCTCTTGTTCATTCTTCAATACAAACAAATTAAATTGCTGTTGGAGTGCCTCATTGCAATAGTTGATGCATAATTGCTCGAATGAGTTTGTCTTGAAGGATTCAAAACCAAAGATATCCAAGACACCGATGACTGCACTACCAGAATCTCCACTACTTCCCCTTCGTCTACTACTACCCGACTTTGCAGCAGTAGCACTACTCTTCTTAACAGTAATACTTGAATTAATCATCTTGACAATATAATCAAACATGGCACTATACGTAGCCTTCATTAATGCTTCTAATCCCTTCTCGGCTGTATCCTTCTGCACGGCACGTGTATAACTCTGTCCACGTGCTTCAATCTTAAAATAACAAATGGCCTGATTTAAATTCTCTTGAGTTACACCCAACAATTGCAATATAGGTTGTAAATGTACATTCTCGCTATCAATTTCACATTCCTCACCCTGCTTCGTCGGGTTAATAGTCAAATTACTCAAATGCAATACCGCACTGGCAATACTAAACACATCATTCTGTTGCTGATCACTAAATCCCATAACATCTAATGCACCAATCAAGTCCTCATATGTATCTGTATCCTTCACACCATCACGTCGATCATATGTCCCTGAACAATTAGTTATATTAAAATCTTCAATAGTATAATCACTTAATAACAAAGTATCCAACTCATCATCACTCATACCATTTAACATTTCATAGAAAACATGATAGTTACGTTCCCCGACTTGTTGGGAAATTAATCGTACTTTTTCCAATAGATATGTTTCAATGGATGCACCGACTAGTGTACCCTCGTTGTTGAATTTAATTTCAATAAATTTACCGAAGCGTGATGAGTTGTCATTACGTATTGTACGGGCTTGACGTATAGCAAGAGGAGGAGACAGTACAGGAGGTATTATTGAGTGTAAGTTTCTGTGTGCACATGACAACAAAATAAAGAAAGTACTCCATATAACACTCACCATTACCAAATGATTCTAAAATTGGATTAGATTGTAACACTTGTTGTTCAATCCCAACCTTATCTTCCTCTTTACCACCCGCACCACGTTGTAACGAGGCTCGTAATGACCCTTCCTCAACAATACTAGGTCGTTTATTCGATCCTCTTGATCCCTTCTTTTTAAGAGTCTTACTTGGACTTTCACCTCCATTATTATTATTTGCTGCCTGCTGTTTGGCATCAGCACGTCGTTCTGATAGTGTAGCTAAATATTGCATGATGAACTTTGTTGTGACAGTTTTACCTGCACCACTTTCACCAGAAACTAGTATAGATTGATTACATCCACTTCCACTTCCTGTAGTACTTGATTTGCTATTGCCAGTCATATCCATTTTAAGCATCATACTGCGATAGGTTGCATCGGCTAATTCATATACATGTGGTGACAATTCTTCCTCGTCTCTTGCTTTATTTGAGCTACTACTACTTCGTCTCTTATTCTTCTCATTTCCATCTCCCTTATCACTACTACTACCTCCAGTTATACCCAACATTTTCAACTCACCCCGTTCCCAATATTGTTTCATTGCCCTATCTGAATATAAATTAATACAACTTTTAAATGGATTTAATGCAATTAATATAGGACCAGTATTAGTATATATTAAGTCCTTTGCATATCGTTTACGTAAACAATGTACGACGGCTGGTTCATGTAGGTGGGTTAATGTGATTAAATCATTGGGATATCCTACTGCTTCTTCTCCGTTGAAGTTTACTTTTGGTTGATCATCATTATCTGAATCGTAGCCTGTATAAGAGTCATCATCATCATCACCATGATAATTTTGCATAACTACATTACCTTCCGATATTTCATTACCGGGTATTGACAATTCTAAATGATTATATTGTGATTCAACATCTTCAATTTTAATTTGTATTTCTTGAGAACCGTCTAATATACCATCGGCAGAATTGTTAGTAGTATCTCCGGAGATTATTGATGCTGTTGTCCATCCCCAATTTATTGTATCGGAGTCTACATCCAGGTCGGAGCTTTTGCCTGTAGAGGCTGATCGAAGTGGTGTGGCTGATTTTGATTTTGGATGGAGGATTGTATGTATTGTGGATGTTGATATCCATATCTTAGTTGATGAGTCGGTTGCCATTTTTATATTGTTGTGTATAATTGTAAAGTGGGGCTGATAAGAGATTCCACGGTAGTTTCTTAATGTATCGGGAGTACTATATCAATGGTATGCAATGTATATTTCGAGTGTCAACAAGGAATATCGAAATCGAGTCGAGGCTGATATTCTCAAGTTTTCTTTGCAATGAAATACTCTATTTTTCTGCTTATGAAATCGCACCGCCCGACCGACGACAATCTCTACTAACTATTAACTAATATATGATAAACTATATCACCACCATGCCTTGCCTCTCCGAATTACATAGTCATCTTGGTCATTGAGTTGAGGCGGAAAAGATAAGCCCAGTTTATAAGAGTAAAATGTAGCGATCAAACAGAAAACAGGACCACCACCAGTTGAATCAACACTATCATTCAATTCTCTAGTAATAGTATGAGTAGTATGCAAGACAGCAGAGCATAAGCAATCTTTAGCTGCGATAACATCAATGACGGCGGCCATATCAGCAAAAAGTTGTTGGAAGTTGCCTCATGCCTCAGAGTCATGAGCGGAGGGGGAAAATAGTGACGTCCATTTTTATTCTGTTATTTTATAATAGTAAATTACACTCAGTTTGCAGAATTGTTTGGAGAAGAATATAGTAGAATAAAGACGGTAGTAGTTGCAATTTGGATAGTAATATTAATATGAGTACCGATGATAAAGATAAGCAGTGTAGTGGCGAAATGACATCGGGTAAAAAAGTGAGCACATCATGTGAACAAAATAATGTTGATAGCATTACCGATGGTATCAACAAAGTAGCTATACTTGATGATACAATATGTGCTGCATGCGGTAAAGAGGGTAAGGGTGATGATATGAACACATGTAATAAATGCCAATTAGTTAAGTATTGCAACGCGGCATGTAAAAAGAAACACCGAACAAAACATAAGAAGAAGTGCGAGAGACGAGTTGCCGAATTACATGATGAGAAGTTATTCAAGGAGGTAGAGCCTGATGAATGCCCAATATGCTTGCTACCATTAGAAATTGAAGGAGAACAAACTGAAACTTTCCAATCATGTTGGGGAAGAGCATCTGTAATGGGTGTATGTATACGATGGAAAAGAGTGAGGCTGGGGGGCCACTATGTCCATTTTGTAGGATGCCGCCATTGAGTTCAGATGAAGAGAACATCCAAAGAGTAAAGAAACTGATGGAAAAAGGGAACGCAGACGCATATTATTATCTTGGTTCTCTTTGTGAAAACGGATTTGGAGGAATGCCACGTAATTTAGCAAATGTTATTGAGTTATGGCATAAAGGAGCTGAACTAGGAAGCGCTGTGGCGTGTTACAACTTGGGCTGTGCTTATGGCAGTGGAAGGGGTGTAGATGTTGACACGAAGAAAGCTAACTACTATATGGAGCTTTCTGCTATGTATGGGGATATACAAGCAAGGCATAAGCTTGGTATATTTGAGTTAGGGGCTGGAAATGTTGATCGTGGAATGAAGCACTTGATCATTGCGGCAAGAGGTGGGTACAAGACATCTTTAGAAATAGTGCGGGAAGGTTTTTTGAATGATGCAGTTACAAAAGATGAATATGAAAGTACTTTACGTGCACATCAAAAGATACTAAAAGAGATGAAGAGTGGGGAGAGGGAGAAAGCTGCTCTAGTTTATTCAATGGCTCGAAGTATGGGTATTTATTGAAACAACATTGAGATACTTAATAATATCGATAACTATCATAGTCAAACTTTGCAGCCATGTCTCTTTGATCACTCTTTATCGAATCTAAATATGCTTGTCGACCGTGTAAAGCCGCCTCATAATCTTTCTTTGTTGCATGACCCGACATGAACAACTTTTTGGTTTCCTCAATCGCGATATCACTCCCAAAACCTGCTGCAATCAAGTAGTGTTTGATTCTTCTACTTGCATTGAGCTCAAGCGACCCTAAGTTGAATCTTGCATCAACGTGACCCCCAATAGCTGCTTTTTCGTAATGATACGTAGCTTTCTTTCTGTCCTGTATGACGCCATTCCCAAGATAGTAACAAAATCCAATATTGTAATGTGCTGGTGAATTACCAAGTTTTGCTGCCCTATGCCACAGTTCTAATGCCTTCGTATAACTTTGTGGGTAACA
>Ga0214480_100586_pt1 | contig 18153 bp, 15 predicted proteins | sample M1_20Mar14CPVII9_3_FD_165042 | JGI IMG/M metagenome (GOLD analysis project Ga0214480, IMG submission 165042) | Marine eukaryotic communities from Monterey Bay, California, United States - M1_20Mar14CPVII9sort6BwellE17 | ecosystem: Environmental > Aquatic > Marine > Unclassified | place: USA... | reverse complement strand
AAAGTTGCTAGATGATAGTCTTTGCAATTCTATAATGTCCTCTGATCCTCTGATGTATGTATGGTTCTTCCTTTCTGTTTCTATTATATGATAAGATCTTCTCTTGCTACCCAAGAAATCATAATCGGAGAATGATAATCTACAGACCAAGCATATGATAATGAAGAAGAATGTATAATGTGCTTTAAACTTGAAGTGCTGGTTTGATGATATATGTATTGGTATCGAGCAATCGAAGATAGATGGACGATGCATTATTTTTAATCTGATTCTAGTATCTTTCTTTTGTTCCAATTTATTTACTCCGCCGGCCGCCTCCGAAATTGGCAACTCATGCTCCCTTTGATACTAATAGGCTAAAGCTTGGTGATATTCGAGGCCCTTATATCTCTACTCGATACTATCTAGGTATGATCAGTAGTCGAGTCGTCGTCGTCGGTGGCAAAATCTAGATTGTCAAAAGATACCGCTGAAAATATCTTTTTACTCCGCATCCGATTGTGACTATTGATATTAGTAGTCTCTACCAATGCACCAATAATTACTCTCAATATAATGATATATAACACTTTATTCACCTTTATATTACTTCATGTCATCGCTGGTTCGGTACTCTCATTCATTAATGTGCCCTCATCGTCAATAGAAGCACAGACATCAACGTCATGTTTGATGACAAGTCACCAGCCATCACTTCACAGTCGATATAGTACCCCAACGTCAACATCTGTTGTTCCTCCTCCAATATCAATGCCAGTTTGGTCGTTGTCTTGTCCTGTCTCGACTTTACCTAGTGATTCTTACTTGAGGAGTAGAATGAGCATACTAACGTATGTTACTCCAGGTGAGTAAAGTTTTGACATATCTTGTGCTCGATTCATGTCCCCTTTATTGCTTTCTCACTCATATTGTACATCATCATATCATACTCATATTCAATTATTCGATTAGTATCCGTATCATCACCAAAGTTGTGGGCAGTTTCTCTCTTCAAAACTTCACTAACACGATGTGTATTTCTTGGAGTATCTGAAAAAGGAGGAGAATACAATGACATATCCGCAATCTCATCATCAGTTAATACCATGCCGGGAACAACCAATAGTGTACGAAGACGGAATTCAATGGGAGAAACAGGGGTGATTGGTTCAGTTGAGGGTGCAGCTGGCTGGAGAAGTGCAAGATCTGATAATGAGGAAAATAGAAGCTGTGGTGTTGGAATATTGCAATTGCTATCACCAAACCAATCTAAATTGGTAGAAATACTTGGAAAGAAGACTGGATGGGATCCTAAAGTTAATAAAAGAAATGAGTGTGCAAGTTTGGGCAACGAGTGGGCATCAATTACTGGAAGGTATGTACATCTTTCTGTTATTGAATTTTGCATATCTATGCGGGGTATCCTCCAGTCTCTAACCACCTCTTTGTTCACCGTAGTGATGACGAGATACAATTTGATGTCTTACCTGATTGTGCATCGTATATACAAGTAAAACTGAAGCGTGTGACTGATGGAGGAGATCATGATGTTGCAATATGTGAAGTAGTAGGAGTTGGAATATGGAACAAAGAAGAACAAACCGTAGTCTGGCAAAGTTATGACGACAATCAATCTACAGCTGCATTGGATCATACATCAGTATTGTATTCTGGACAGTTGAGACAAGAAGGAATCATTTGAAGTCGATTAAGTGAGAAGTCAAAAAGAGTCGCTTAGAGTAAAGAGGGAATCATTTGAGTTTGAGTTGATAAAACTAAACAATTATTCTAGCAAATCAAATGAACTACTCTTAGGTACTCTTTTGTAGTTCACGAAGTATGTGAACTCATAGTACCGAGTCTTCATAATTGAGAATGTGTGGGATGTCGGCGCAGCGTCAGGGTATCCTTTTATCAGACACAGCGTAGCTGGCGTCTCTTCCCCAACATTGATTCGGCACCGTCTGTCCACAATTTATTCTTGCAACGGGGATGCCGATGTGGGATAGCAATCCTTAGCAATCCCAGAAAATGAGAACACTGATGTCAAATTTGGATACAGTAGCTGTACATAAGCTGATTAGCTGTACGATCGCTGTGTCTGCACAATAAAAAGCTAGTTCTTATTTGGCATCCTCTCTTACATCTCTCCTCTCTTGTTCTAGCAACTACTTCTTCATATATGATGGACCTACCAAATGAAGCGCTAGCATCAATCTTTGCATTTCTTGATCCAATAGAGTCAGTGTCATGTAAAGCTGTTTGCAAGCGGTGGAGTAAATCGGCTGGCCAAGGCGTTGTACTTCTTAAAGTACGCCGTCCACCGAAAGAAAGGTTTTACCTAGTTAAATATGTTATAGGATATATCACATTCAATGGTCGAATAAAAACAAGAGATATGAATGGTAAAGATAATCAAACATCAATACATACTGAACCAGAGCGTACTCGTGGTCATCTTCCTAAGCCTTCTGCATCAATAACACAAGATGTGCACAATGATAATAATTTGTCTGATGTATCTATTACTTTTGCAACAGACCGTTTGAAAGATACAGAACGCGGCAGTTTAGTACAAGAATGCCGAAATGTAAATTCACACACAGATGCATTAGAAGCTGGGCATGTATTATCAATGATATCAGGGGGGAATAATCGGCGGCATCTGTGTGCTATTCAGGCAGAAGGAACACTTCGATTTGTTACACTTGATTTGAGCACTACATCAAAGGCGGTATACTGTTATCGGTCTCACATTGGAGATGGTATTGAATTTGATCAAATGATGAAACCAAAGAAGCAAAACACACTCCGTAGTATTTTGGGGGAGCTTGATTTATCAGGACTTCACCAACTAAGAGAATTGTCAGTGAGAGGATGCTCAAAGTTAATTAAGCTGAAACTACCACAATCCCTCATATCTCTAGATGCTGGAGGCTGTACGGAGCTGTGTCAAATCAATTTCCCAAATGGAGCAGATAGTCTAAAAAGTCTTGATCTAAATGGATGTCGTGCACTTGATCAGCCATCAGGTTTACTTGGTCTGTATACGCCCAAATCAATAAAGGGTATTATCCATTTAGATATTAGCAGCGTGAAAGGATTGGATGATGTTATTTGCAGTGCATTAACATCTACTGCATCTCTGGAAACCTTTTCTTGTAGATATGCAGCAACTGAAATGTTATCAAAGCGCTTGCCGGATCGGGTTCAGCTGCCTCAACCTTACGCCTAGTTGATATTGCATTCAGCAAAGTGGTGACTGATGAATCAGTAGAGTTACTATCTAGGAGTGCTACAAAGCTGGAGAGATTGAATATGAGAGGGTGTAAGAAGGTTACTGCTGGGTGTTATAATAATATACCAATCTACCTGGAAAGACGTCGTCAAAACAGAGAACATGATAGTAGTCTTTTCTACTTCTGTCAAGGCAAGAGGAAAAGATGAGGATAGAAAGAGGCAAATGCTATGGTAAATCTGAATTGGGGTCGATGCTAGCGTTCGTGGGGGGTTAGTATGGGGAATCATATCTTATCATGCATGAACGAACATTTTCATGGAAGTGGACTTGCATAACAATCAGCTACAACTTATTCGTTATCATCATCATACAATATGTTCTTCTTAAAGTGGCTACAGATTCTAAAATGTACTAAGAAACAGAACAGCTTGGTTGCCGATAATAATGATGATATTAATGCTGATTATAGTGATGAGAATAATAATGATGATAAGAATAATGATTTAAACATTCACTGCAGTATCATCGGTGGATCATATGTGGCTGATGATGACATGTTTGACTCATACGATATACTTCAGAGTCGAAAGAATTTGTTGGGAGGTATAAAGCGTATTAGACTTAAATCAAAAACTGTAACACTGCGGCTTGATGGCTTAGATAAAACGCTGGTCAAACGTTTAGGATTTATCCTAAGACAGTCAAACACTACTTTATCTTATCTATCTTTAACGGGTAACCCAAAGAACCACGCAAGTGTTATTTGGTTATGTCTTGGGCTTGAACTGAACCGGTCAATTGAGACCTTGTTCATTAGCAAGCTACGTTTAAGGGGTCCAACCAAGATGCATATGTTAGGGCCTTTCCTGATACACAATTCCTCTCTTCAGAAGTTGACTTTGAATCAATGCAAGTTGACACACGAAGATATTAACTGTCTGGGTGATCATCTATTGCACCGATCATCCAATACTCTAGAAGAACTTGATCTTGGCGGCAATTTCATTGGAGACTATAATTTGGATGAACTCGTCGCGGTCTTGATTAAGATGAACGGTGTGAAGCGTCTTAACTTGAGTCATAACTACATAGCAGGAAAGGCTGTCATGTCTTTGAAACGGTTACTTGAGAGCAATTCTTCAATTGAGGAACTCGATATAAGTGCAAATCATGGACGTTGGACCTCAATTGATGCTGAAGTCGCTGTATGCTTGATTCAGAGTTTGCAGCATAACAACACGTTGAAACATTTAAACTTCGGGAGAAAAGTCGTTCGACCGGATCTTGCTGATGAAGAATGGTGGGGTATTGTACTGCCTTGTGTATTGCAACTGATCTGTGACACAACTTCGATCGACAACACATTAAACTCCAACCACACTCTCTCCAGTATTGGACCAAATCGATTCCAAGATCCCGAAGAGATGAGGAGCTTCTTTGACATTGAATCTAATTCTGAAGATACCATCAATTCTTTAGATGCATTATATAATCGGTGTCTTGGCGAGGATCTAGCACAATTACTGCATTCATCATTCTGTACAAACTATGACTGGTTTGGAAAAAGAAGAAATGTAGCAAAAGTACAGAGAAAGATCATCAGGTGTCATACCCGAGGCGATTTCAATATTGGAGAAGCTTCAATCGATGTAGCTGCTCTGCCTCAAGTACTATCTTTGTTTTGGGATGACCTTGATGCCTTCTTTCGTATCGTCAACATAAGACCAGATCTATGTGCTCAAAGTTCTAGTATTTCAAGTCTACTCAGAGTCTGTCAAAAGGATACTGCGTATTATCAATATGAGATTGGTAAGCTTCGATTGGAAAACGAACGTCTTAAAGATTTGCTCAATCTCTAGATAGGCCTATGTTGAATTCTCTTTTGTGGTGTTGGCGTTAGTGCTATATGATACCCACTAGGAGTTATGCTAAATGTAACCACTATGTTATTTCCCGTGCCACAATTTATCATCTTAGTGTTATACTACAACTAGAAAATCATTGAGCATGAGGCCGTGCAAATAAAGAAGCAATAGTAAACTGCCAATCCCTCTCCTGCACTGCAATATTTTCACTAGTAATCCCACCTCCCGCGGCTTGTCTCTTTCTATACATTTCCCGATCCTTCAACTTATCCTTCGCCAAACCACCCTCGGGTTCACGTACTCTTGGTCCATCACCGGCATTACCACCCGCATTACCACCTCGACCGCGTTGTTGTCTAATAAGTTCATTCCTATAACCAAGCATTTGTGCAGCTGCAACCTCGGCTGATACCTGATCACGTTCACCTAACATTACCTCAGTCGTTTCTTGTTTATACTTTTGCTTGGCAACTGATACTGCCTTCTCAATTTCATTGAATTCACGTTTACGCCGATCAGATTCACGTTGCTCGGAGGCTATACGATCGGCTATACATCGTTCTTCATCGGCACGTTGTGATTGACGTATGACAATTTGTGATCGATTAGCTTCCTCATATGACTTTACTTTTGCCTTGGCTTCTTCTGCATTTGGTTCTTCGTTAACTATACTAAATACTAGTGTTGCATTATTGTTGAGTGATGTGTTGTATTGTTATTGGAATACAGAGTTAGGTTTAAAGTTTCAACTTCATAAGAAAGACAATTCAAAACAAACTCACTTATATCTTCCACTTCTTCCAAGTAATTATTGTATTCCAATAATGTTGGAAAATCCGATTCTGCCTTGTTATATCTATACCCCGATAGTAATAGAGAATAATAGTGTTCAATTGTGTTAGACTTAGAGTAACATGCAAATCACATATTATGTGCACATCAATCAACATATATTATAAACAAATCTTACATTTTTAATATCCTACGTCTCCAACTAGTATCCTTTTCACACTGTACATCATCTAATGTACGTGTTGATAATGTCACGCGTTTGACAACAGTTTCACATATTGGACAAGGGAATGTTTTACGTCTTGATAATTCTCTTTCAACACAGGATGTGCAGCTGTTATATAATTAGTGTGTATGTATTATTATGAATATGCACGTGTGAGGACAGTTGATACAATATGGTGACAGTTGCAATTAAGTATGTAATACATTATATATCAAACAAACATAGTATACCGTCCAACAAAACAACCATATAATAAACAACTTACAACTGATGACCACAACCAACAGTGGCATTAGTTTGCAATGTATTCTGTGTTGTCAAGTTTGACGAATCACCCTCGGTTAATCCACATATTGCACAGCTGAATAGATTTTGATCATCGGCGTTACTATCGTCGTATGAATCCATGACTTATTTGATAGGCGTGAGGAGTTAACAGAGAGGTGAAAAGAGAGCATCAAACTACTTTATTTTTGATGGTCGCTATGGTATCTTTATGAACACCGCCACAAGACCACCATGTATTGAGGAGCGCATTCAAATCTCTGACAACATATCTTACCAAGCAATGATCTTTTATCAATATGATCTGTTGTTATCTACGGCAGTGAATTAGACATTGTTTGTATTAGGATATTGCAATTGCAATTGCAATTGCTAGGATACCACTCTCAAATCTAAAATCAGCCTCTATTGTAGAGAGAGGTGCTATTTACGATATCAATCAACAACTGTATGTATCTGCTAAGAAAAAGAAGATGATAGTAACCTTTGCAATAATATTCTTCGGTCTTCTTCAAATCCATGCATTTGGGTTTATACCTCAATCAAAAATGAAAACATCACAATATCATGTGTATACATCACAGCATCAAATTGTTTATAAGAAGAGAATGCGGAATAGTAACAACAATATTCATTTAGCTTCTACCTCAGATGATGACAATGATACATCATCGGCCTCTTCGTTAGATATGAGCAGCCTCCGCAAAAGAATACAAAAGCAAGATAATCAATATACAAATCTACTCTTAGAACAATCAAAGTATACAGACGAAGAAAGAATCATACCAGATTCGGTACATATTATATTATTCCACCCGGATACACCAAAGCAACATGTTCATACAATTGAATACCCCGTGGGTTCGGGGGAGAATATGATTTTAGCTTTTGAAAGTCAAACAAATAGTATTAGATTTGCTAGAATGTTACAACAAGATTTGGACTTTGCTGAGCCTAGCGTGAGTAGAGTGTGTTGTTTCTTATCATATATTGGAAGGTGTCGATGTATGCTTGTCTGGTGAAACATGTAGTAGACGATCTTTTCATACTCCCATCTCGGCATCCTCTAACATTTGCTCACATATGCATCAACATATTCTCTTTTGATATAGCCCGAAGAGACCATGTTCGAACCATTTCGTCAGTATTGTGAAATGTCAGGGCTGTCATTGATGATTGTACCCAAAGGATTTGAGTTAAGTCCTCCACAAATTAATGCAAATGATATCATCGAGGATACCGTAGAAGATATTGATGATGAAGAAGATGATATCGAGGACGATAGAATATTAAAGAATATATCTTATGAAGAAGATAATGATTTGGATGAATGGGGCTGAAACAATATGCTTGAACAATCCATTAGGTAAAGATTAAACATCAAAAATAGTGGGAAGATACAACTCATATTCATTCCTCTACTCTTTCTTCCTAAACTTCGGGATTCGTTACTAGTTACATGTATTCAGTACTTTTACTATCTTTAGAACATGCTCAAATTGTATATATCCTACTTGACTGCCAACTGTTGACTACATATAGTGTAGAGTTAATAGCTTCCCTACATCTTCAACAATTGATCTGAGGCTCATTCTTAGAAGGTATCTTTACTAAGTTCGACAAACATCTGTTTTGCCATTTGCCATCATAAGTTGATGTCTATCTGCCTATATATATCTACTCGATATTGCTTATTCAATTCGTCAATACTATCATGATTCGTCTTACAAATGCTCTCGTCATATTGTCAACTCTCGTCGGTCAAAATGGTTTGACATTTGCATTCACATCAAATGTCCTACACAACAAAAGATATGCTACCTCCATTCAATCAGTATCAAATGCAGCAAACACCCAAACATCACTAGAAAAGGATCTATTCACTCCATCTGAAATTGATGCAGGCAACACACCACCATCATTATTAACAATACTAAACTCATTATCTGAATTAAAATCAGGCTCGGGAAAGTCCGCGTTAGTATTGTTGTTTGATTGTCTTTGCAAATTTCATGTACTAACAAAAGTTATTATCTTTTTTCTTCATCTTCATAAACTATTAAACGCGCATCTTCCAGACTTACGAGGTACCTATAAAACACTTCAAAATGGCAGTACTGGCGGTACGATTATGAATATATCACACTTGATTAAGCAATTCAAGGAAAGTACGGGTGGAGTGGCATTAACTCCGTTTGCTAGTTATTGCTTTGGTGTTGGATTTGCTAATTGGTTATTGCAAAAGAATATTAAAAGTGATGGTAGTAGTGATAATTTAACAATTTGTATTGGAAGAGATCCAAGAGTTCATGGTGAAAGATTAGCAGACTCATTTGCACGAGGTGCCGAGAGTGTAGCCGGAGTTAGTGTACTATATACAGGTATTACCAATACACCAAGTATGTATGAGTATGTCAAATCATCGAAATGTGAAGCAGCAATACAGATAACAGCAAGTCACTTGCCCGAAGATAAAAATGGTATAAAATTCTTTGCAAAGGGTGTCGGTGGATTATCTGCATTAGATATTGATGAATTGATTGTGTTGGCACAGAATGAGGCACGTGGCTGGTATGATATGGGATTATTACCACCATCAAGCGGTAATAGTGGTGTTCTATGTTCGAAACTTGTCGACTTTTTGCCTTACTACAAGGATACACTTAGGCAAGCTATCATTCGTGAGGTTGGCGGAGAGGATGATAAGCCATTAGCTGGGCTGAACATTGTCGTCAATCCTGGGAAAGGTTCAGGATACTTCTTTAATGACATACTTGACGAGTTAGGTGCTAATGTTGAATCATCTATTCATTTGACACCCGATGGATCCTTCCCCCAATCATTTGGTGTACCCAACCCTGAGAAGAAGGAGATGGTTGATGAGACTAGGAGAGTATGTGAGGAAGCTAATGCTGACATTGGAGTCATGTTCGATACCGAGTAAGTATGTCTGTTGTGTTAGTGAAACTGAGCCCTTGTATATTCAACTTATACTTCGCATCAACACATATTCACTACCACCTGATGTACACACACTTCAGTGCTGACAGGGCAGGCTTCGTCCTACCTCGAGACATTGGTAAAGATGGAACGCGATCCAACTATGAACCTCTAAGTGGCAACCGATTGATTGCTTTATTGGGTGTCATGTTTAGCACATCATCGCCAGGGTGTACATTTGTTACTGACTCTACCACAAGCGAAGGATTAAACAAGTTCTTGGAAAGCACCTTAGGTCTGAAGCATTATAGATATTTGCGAGGTTATGCCAATGTTATCAGCAAGGCTGAGGAATTAACTGCAAGTGGCGAGGCTAATGCAGAGGTAGCAATTGAAACATCAGGACATTGTGCAATGCAGGAGAATGGATATGTCGATGACGGGACATACACTGCAGTTAAGATTATTGGTTTACTTGCCCGTGCCAAAGCTTCCGGAAAAGGTAGCCTGCTAGACTTGATTTCTGACCTTGATGAAATGCCCCATGTAGAAGAATTTAGATTACAAGCTACTGATGGTTCATTGGAAACTACCACAAACATCTTTCAACAGGCATCCCAATCATTGAAGGACTTATGCAACGAATCAAAAGATAGGACATTTGATGAGGATAATAAGGAAGGTGTCCGTGCACGACTATCATCGGGTGGCTTCTTCATGATACGCCAGTCTTTGCATGACCCCGTGATTAGTTTGCAAGTTGAAAGCATTTCTGAGGATGTCGCTCGTGAGCAAGTTTTAAAGCCATTGCTTGATATCTTTTCAAAGTATGAAGGATCACTAGATTATAGTAGTTTGCAAAAGTGAGGATTGTCGGAGAACTAGGAAAAGAAGGGTTGTATTGATGAGTTTGTCTCTAGGAGAAGATACCTTGACAGCTTTAGAAATGACTACGTTAAACGTTAAAGGGAAATAACTATAGCTTTGAACCAATTAAGACTTCTACTTTTCGTAGCTGTGAGCAAGGTCTGACTCCACCTTGCACTGTCAAGCCATATCTTCTTTAGCAGCCGAAGCCATTTGGAGTCAAATAAAATGCAGTGTTTGGTGGCACATTGGGTTTCTGATGTGATGTACTGGATCCTTTAGCTTTTGAATCAACCATGCCTCTGTTCTTATCTCCATCCCTACTATTACTGCTACTATTACCGCTATCATATCTTCTTCTTGCACTGCCCATCGTACGTTGTGACAAATCAACAACTCCACTCGAATTATTATGCTGATGTTGTTCCAACATTGAATGTGTCTTATGTATAGCCTGTACAACTACATTCTCAATACTATGTTTAATAGATGTAAAGTGACGTGTACACTTCCTACCAAGTTTAATCATTTTGGTTATAATTCTCCTTTGTGTACCTTTAAAGTTTAACATTTGACTTTTTCGTTTGTTCCTTGATGGCGTGGCTGTTTTTGTACGTTGTGATTTCTTCTTGTTATTGCTATACTGCCGTTGTTTGTTTTTCTTATTAGGTTGACTTTTGCGGTGGATTAGATTGGATAGTGTACCACGGACTTTATTTCTGATAGTCTTCTGTTGATTGGCTGTTGATTTGCTATTGGTACTACATGCACCAACTCTGAAATATTTGTTACTATTATCATTCTGTGACTGTGGTATACCATTATGACTAGTATTGCAGCTCTTTTCATCATCAAATTTTTGCAATTTCTTCTTCTCATCATGATCTTTGTAATCATATGGTTTCAATATTGAAGCAAGTTTAGATTGATATATCTGTGATTGATGTTGTTGATGTTGCAAAGCAGGAGACGGTTCACTCTTCTTCTTACCATCAACCTCCTCACTACTCTTTTTATTCTCCTCCATCAACAACCCATCAAGATATTGCATCTCTTGATGTTGTACCTCATCTCGAAATAAGGGTGAGATTAGCTGCTGCTGTTCTTTGTTAGTATTACCAACTGTTGAATTGATATTATTTTCTATCTCATCAATCTCTTTGTGGGCAGCCTTTGCGGCCATATCAATTCTAGTGGGCATTCATAAATATAGTTAATGCAACTCCTTAATGTTTATTAAGTACCTAACCAACGCTGAATACAATAATACCGTGATATAAGATATACCCGCCACACTCTGGCAATACTGAATTACTGAATATTGTACTACCTAATCCTAATACCTACTACTTCAAAAGGATACCTTGACATAAAGAGTCCATTATTTTAGATCAGTAGAAAATGATGTAGTAAGTATTAGTGTTCGTTAGTTGTTGCTTTGCGATAGACATACTGTACTTTATTATCAAATTACATTGGGTGGCGATAAATTACATTACACCCTTGAGAAAAGATTTATACATTATGAGCGCAAGTTTTAGATCTATCCTATCACATACTGCAATATTCCTATCGGGTATATTTATAGCACTATTGATATCAACGGCACAGCTTACCTCACAACATGATCGTCAGACGGGTGGTAGTAGTAGTTTGCAAAATGCATTGAGTGAAAGCATAAGAGGTGGTGCACCATCTACTTCAGTAAAGGAATTGCAAAGTAGATTACTAGAGGAACAACAAAAGATGTTGGAATTACAAACTCAGATATCACAGCAGCAAAATAGTAGTAGTGTTAATGCTGGAAGTAGTGATTCATATTCTCAATCAACATCTAGTAGTAGTACTCAATATCTTCGAGAGCAATTATTACAAAGTTACAACAACAACAACAACAACAATGTAGATAATCAACAGGAAGATATATGCTCAATTCTACCAAAGCCAACACCAACAACATTATCACTCTGGTCTTCACATCTATCATCAATATTCAATGCATCGAAACACTCAGCTGATTCACAGGAATATATCTTCCATGACTTTTCTGCACAATTGTTCAACATTATGACACCGGATAGATTACAACGGAGTGTGAAAACATTACCATTAGATTGGACACCGGTGGAACGATCATTAGATATACTGTACAAGAGATTAATGGCTATTCAAAGTGAAGTTGATAATTACAAGAAGGAAAAGAATCTCAAGTCAAATTAAGATGTAGTACCAGAAGAGGTTATGAAACGTATTAATACTAATACGAAACTACCAAGAAAATTAAATGTGCTAGTAATGGGTGGCTCAGTAACAATGGGTGTGGTTTGTCATATCAATCCTGTCACATCGGCTACTGGCAAGTATTCAAGAAGGAATTGTGCATGGCCAGGTCGTCTGGGTTATTTCTTCTCTCAACTATTTCTTGGATATGAGCTAATAGACCTTCACACACTGGCATTGGGTGGGACGAATACTGAAAGTGGTATAACAATGTGGGATTATTCATTACTACCCGGTGATGTGCCATATCCTGATATTGTTATTAATGCATATGCCACGAATGATATGCATTATAATTCAGTGCAGGATGCAATTGCTAAAAATATATCATTGCATACAAGTGTGTTGCAATTGAGTCAAGAGTTTATTCGACAGGTATTAACACCCAAGGCAGGGTGTAGACATGCGCCACCATTATTGATTTATCTTGATGACTACCTGGGCAATGAACAGAATGAAATAATGACTACACTGTTATCACCCCAGGTTATTAACTTAATGTCTGGGTATTATGGTATAGCAAGTATGTCATATGGAGATGCTGTCAGAGATATAGTGTATGGTGATACAAAGGAATGGTGGTTTAGTAGTCATTGGTATGAAAAAGGCACATATGACCGAGCGGTACATCCTCACATGGGGATGCATATTAGTATGATTTGGGTAGTGGCATTCAATTTGATGAACTTGGTGACAACGTATTGCAGTTTGCCTCCTGCTGTTGATCTATCGTCGACAAAACAATCAACAATAAGACATCGTATACATCATTCTGGAGTTGAGGGTATAAGTAAAGGTGTTTGGGATTATGGCTACAAGTCTTCAAAGTTGAATGGTCTGCCTACATTACGATATTCAAAGCAACTCGAGGGTGGACCAAGACAAAAGCCTCGAGGGATACCACCGCCACTCACCGAGAGTCTATCCTTGGAACATGTCACACAACTTTGGCAGGACGATAGTAATGCCAATGCAAACTTGTGGAAGACTAATGATGAATGCAAATCTCTTGGTCAAATCAACGATGACAATATTGGTCACGAATCACTTCCAAAGCCTTGTATATATTCCTGGGTGGCCAATCTAGAACGACGATTGGATAATCCACAACGAATAACAGATAAAATCAAACCATACATAACATCCAACGAAGGTTGGAGTGCAGCAGATGACAATAACAAGTTAGGGTGGGTTCCTTCTTCTGGTATAGGGTCGAAGTTTACATTGGAATTCAAAAAGATATCTCAGCCTATACGAGCAGTAACTTGGATGATTATGAGAAGTTATGGTGAGAAATGGGAAGGTAGTATGCTACGAGTTGAAGTGTCATCTGGTGATACAATAATGGCTAAACAAGATATTGAAGGAACACATAATAAGAAGACTAGTGAAACTTACAACATCAAAATGAAGCTTGACGGAGATGGGGTATCAATTGGTAGTGATGTTAAGATTACATTTGAACTGGTTGGTGGAGCAACGTTTAAGATATCTGGTATGGCCATTTGCGATCATTAAGGGATATGAAGTATCAAAACTTAACTTATACTTTGACTTTACGTAAACATTATGTCCACCAAGACCGTGTTGGTGTCACACTTTTTGATATTATGCCCCATCTGGATGGAGGCCAAACGATTCGTTCCGCTATACCAATAACATTCCTTTTGCAAATTGGTCCGTACGTTCTAGAATCCACTGATGCATTGGGGTAGTTGGCGTCGTTGTCTCCTTCTATCCATAGTTTAAAAGGTGGTACCTTTTCTAACCGATGATAATTGTCTGATGCTCTGCAAATCTGGCCTCCCAAACCTATTACCCTCTTAACCCTAAACTCTGATGTCGGATATTTACTTGCATCTGGTGCTTTAAATACAATAATGGATCCTAATTGATGTATTGTTGGTGGTTTTAAGTAAGTGTTTGCTATAATTGTATCACCAATTGGCACTCCAGATGATGCATCTAATGCCACTACTTTTAATGCATTTTGGTTGATTTCTTCTTCTTCATAAGAGGACGCTATCGATGTCCACTTTCTCCATAATCTATCTGGATATACATCACTTTTTCTAACCAATAATATATCACCCTGTAACAGAGCTGGTTCCATTGATGACCCTTCAACACGATATAGTGAATAGAAGTTATTTCTAACATAAATAATTGGAGGTAATATCAATATGGTGTTGGTGATGTATCTTCGAAGCTGCAAACTGCTCATATTAGTATGGAAGTTTGAGTATATTATGCTGTTTATAAACTCATTCACTATCTCGATGTTGTAGTTAGATGAGAAGTTAAGAGTATTGCAAGATTATTGAGTGTGTTTAACAAAAGAGTGCGAAAGATGTCGTCGTCCGCTCCAAGACTACTATCCAATTGACTATCAATCAACAATCACCCCAGATCACCCCCTCCATACGGTTATTGCCTAAGAAGATTCAACTTTAATCTGGACTCCCTATTAAAAAGCATATCATAAGGGAACCACATAGGTACACATACAGGGAGAATGATGATAGTAAGGTGACATAACATGATAGTAGGTGAAATAAAGAGCGTGTGGTGTATATATACATTAAAGTCACAGCCTATATAAAGAGTTGAGCAGTCGTTTACCTAAAAAGTTAGGGTGCAGTGCCATTAGTCAGCTTTAGGTATCTTTATATAACACAAAGGAAGGAAATAAGAAGGTGCACGTGATAATAACTACAGACTACATAATATATATATAGACACTGCACCTATCATAATATACACAACATAAAGAAAGTATAAAACCATGAAGATATGTGCAGCATGTTGCAATGAATTACCACAATCGAGCTTTAGTAAGAAACAGTGGAAGTTAAAACAGTACGAGAGAAGATGTACTGATTGTATTGCTGTCAATCGAGAGTTGCAATTGAAACCACCACCTAAAACCGTCAACAGTATAGAAGAGGACAAACCAACATGTTATATTTGCTTAGATGATGGGCCAGATGAATTGGATGGAAAGGTTTTGAGAGATTGTTCGTGTAGGGGTAGTGCAGGTTATGTGCACCTATCATGTGCTGTCAAATATGCAGAACAAAAGTATATGAGTGATGCAAAGCGAGAAGAAGATCCATGGGATACTTGCCCAAATTGTCACCAGCATTACAGGAACGACTTGTCAATTAGTATGTCAAAGAAGTATGTTACATTTGTGGAGAGAAATTACTCACGAGATCACAGTAAGATTTTGGCTGCACAAGTTGCTAGACTTGAATCTCTAACATCAAATAACAATGATCGTAGTCCAAGTCAAACCAAAGAGGCTGAGCAAGTTGCCAACTCTATTCTTCTCAAAATAAGGCACATGACATTGAGGCGTATCAAGATCAGTTTCGATGTCCGAGTTTATGAGGCCTATGCATATGAAATACTTGGGTGTATGATTGTTGAAGCAGGAGACCAAGAAAAGTATACAGAAGCACTAAAACTTCTAGAAAAGAGTCTTGAAGTGTCGATGGCAAATAATCATCACGATGCTGTTGTGACAACAAAAGGGCTTATTGCAGTAACAAAAACAAAAATTGGACAAGGTGCCAAAGTTAGTTTGCTAAAACAAACGGAACGGATGTATGAACAAGCTTTGAGAATATCTAAAACATCGGTTGGTTCAATTAAATCTGGTTTGGGATATATCGATGTACTCAAGAACCATCACCATGGCGTAAAGGCTGAACGTTTATTGTCAGAATTAGATGATATCTCTTTCCAAAATCACGGGGCTGATCATGTGATTACTAAAGCTATCGGTTATAGAAAGGATATTTACATGTGTCGTGCTGTATCTATTACATCGAATGAAGTTGGTGATTACCAGTCTTTCCAGGCCCTTTCTTTCCGAGAGTATAATCAAGATTTAGTGCCTGCATCACGCTACCGCTTTATTGAATATGACGGCTGCTTTGAGAAATGCATTGTTAAGGATGGTCCAAAAACACTGTCTCTATCCACAGATGATATAATCTTTGCACTTGGAACTCCTGTTATATGCCATGATAAAAACTCAGATATTACTGCAGACCTCGGAGATAGAATATACTGTGAAGAGGCAGAGTTCTATACAATTAGAAATTTGATCGGGGAAAATGGGGTACCAAGGCTTGGAGATATCAGATCGTGGAATATAGAAACTCAGTGCTACACCATCTACTGGGAAGATGAGAGTATCGAGCCACGTATAGTTCACCGCAGCAAAGTGATTGTTCCTAGCCGCTTCGGGAATGACCGCATCATAATTCCTTTACAGGCGGAAGTTTATTTTCATACTACAGAATAAAGCTCGGATTAATAGACTACCATTTTGCTACTTCTAAATATCTATACATAGATTTAGATCTAGGTTGATCGGAATCTTCCAAGTACTTTTGATTGAGGTTTGGGCATTTCACCATTCCTCAAATTAGGCAGAGTTTGGCACAAGTTTAAGTTTTCACAGTTAATTGCATGAACATGGTGTGGCCATTCTACTCAATGTTATATTATTTTAGGGAAAAGAGTAAAATAGACAGAAGTGGTAACTCTTTCGATATCCTCTGCAAGAGTTTATGCTAGGATTCCAGTGCATCTTCTCCACATTTTTACAACAATGGTTGATACCAACTATAACTAAGATGACATCATTGTTGAGCGTCCTCTGTTAGGTACAAACATTGATGATCCTCTCCTACCCATTGTCTTTCGTCTAGGCATCGAGCCAATGGCAGATGCTCGTTTGGCAATCTTATTATAATTGATCTCGGATCGATGTACAGGCATCAAAGACGAAGTATCTTGATCACAACTCTCATCGTCACTTGAATGGAAATCTAGTAGGCGAGGGACGAAAACTCGTGGAGCACCAGAAGTAGCTCCGCCAATTGGACGAGCTCCTATCATGCTCTCATCTGCCTCCTTGGAAATACTTTTCTTCTTCATGTTTTGATACTTGGAGATGATTTCATTCGTCCTCTCTTCGATGATTCCAAGGTAATGAAGGATATTATCTGTTGTGAGTGATACTCCACCTCCTTCCTCCTCTTCAAACTTGCAATCTAATCTAATGAGGAGCAGCTATATTGTGATTGAATGGTCGATTGATTAAATGAGACAATAAGATAACGTACGAACATGAACAAGCAATACATTCTCTCACCTTGATTTCATCTTTAACCTCATCAAGTATCTTTTGATAACTATTGCATTTCAACCCGTAGGCTTCAGTCTGTTCATCTACAGACTTAATCTCATTCTCCAGCTTGACAATCTCTTCCTTATGTCCATCCTTATCATTATTCAATCGTTCCTTATACCTCAACTCTTCCTCATGTAGAGCTTGTATCTCCTCCTCGAGACGTTCAATCTCTCCCGCTTGTTCATTGGAGTAACGGAAGAGTGAAAAGTTGTGCTCCTCATTGTCAATAAATGACTTTACCAACTCATCAACGTCGGAGATACCAGTTGCAGATGATATTTGATGGAATACATTCTCATAATTCTCTAGTTTCTCCTTCCGTTGTTGGGCATACTCTTCCTCAGCACGTGCAATCTCATTTGCTCGGATAGTTTCCCTCCGCTGAGCGGCCTTCCTTTCCTCTTCAATTGGATCAACAGCCGCGGCTGTTTGATTCCGCTTCGTTGAACTGAGTAACTGTTCATTAATC
>Ga0214480_100585_pt1 | contig 18167 bp, 19 predicted proteins | sample M1_20Mar14CPVII9_3_FD_165042 | JGI IMG/M metagenome (GOLD analysis project Ga0214480, IMG submission 165042) | Marine eukaryotic communities from Monterey Bay, California, United States - M1_20Mar14CPVII9sort6BwellE17 | ecosystem: Environmental > Aquatic > Marine > Unclassified | place: USA... | reverse complement strand
CACAACAATCCGATTATATTTCATCAAACTACAGAGGAACAGAGAGGAACCTTTCTGTAATGTGTTATGCAACACAACAAGTATCAATAGCATCCATTCATCCAACCATACACTTGAATACCTAAGATTATATCCAGGATTATCTCGTCAGGTAGGACCAGAACTAAAATCATTATTAAAGCTGAACGAGATAAAACAAACAACAAGTTGCAATAAGAAAGATATTACTTTACCATCCAAACATTGATATGGAACCGCTCTTTGATATGGCTTCGGAAGACGGAGAATGGAATCTAAAGGCACTTCCTTATGTAGTTGCTTGGTTTGAGAGAGCAAATGAGATCTCCCCAAAGGTAAAGAACAAGAGGGAGCTTGCTAATTTGGGTATATCACAAACAACGGAAACCGAGACCGAGAGGGAGAGTTATGATATTGACCCAAAGAAGTTATCGGCAATATTTCAGTTCACTCGGGCTATGCCGTTGTCATTTGCTGCTGCTACACCCTTCGATGTTGGGGGCGAGAAGAGGAAGAAGAAGCGTAAGAGGAGTTAGGTAGGGGGTAAATACACTTGAATGAGTGGAAAGGGTAGAGAGGGGAACGGTCCACAATAGAAGTATACTATCAGACGGAAGACGTAAATAAGCTAAGATATATGTACTTATCTAAAATCCATTCACTTAGTCCCCCTTCAATCATCCCCGGAGAGTCTAAGAGAAATGCAGAATCAACTATGGCGATCAAACGGTATCACTTCGCAATTATAACAAGTAAAAAGCTCTTTTGCGGGTAGAGATTACTACGGCAATAAAGCATATGGTATACCCATAGTACCGTCACTATATCAGTTTTTAATGCTCTTTCGAATAGTAGTACTTTGGTGATCGGTGTAGCAATAGTTATTTAGGACAGGATACGCTCAGCGGTATCCTTTAGAAAAAAATCAAACCAGCTCGGTCTACTAATATATTTATCTTCAGTAATATATAGTATATCCAACTGCAAGCAGCGGTCGATAAGCAGCGTCAACGTCACTAAAAGCATATTCAGTATCTAATATTGCAGTAACATATAAGTAAAGATGGAGAACAACAATGATGATACCCGTGAAGAGATTATTCGTCGAACATATAAAATTCATCAAGAGATAGATGACGGTAGTCGAACGACATTGAATAGACTAGAGTTGAATGATTCTACATTAACAGAATTATGGATAGGCGAACCAAATCATACCGGATATGAAGTTAATATTGGTGGATTCAACTCCAATAATGAGGATGACTTTTCTAGATTGGGTACTTCAATTTCAATGAATACACATCTCACCAAATTACATATTGATTTCTACGCCATTACTGCATTGGATATGTCAAATCGAGGTTTCTTCCAAGGTCTGATACAAAACACTTCGATTAACAATCTATATCTTAGTTGTTTTGGCCGTGGTGGTGTCGTCTTAGAAGAGTTTGTTATTTGTGAGATATTAAGAATTTTTCAAGAGAAGAACAATCTTAATCACCTTGATATTCGTTCTCCGATACAAATTGGTGGTAACCACATCCTTTCCTTACCATTGCAAAGATGCACAAACTTGACACATATTAATCTAACCCATTGCAATATGGTTGATGAGGAACTGATACTAATAGTTTATGCGATTAGAGGACATCCTTCATTAAAGATGCTTAACTTGCTTGGAAATATAATTGGGAATGATGGCTGCACGGCTCTTGCTACATTGCTTCTAGATCCAAACTGCAATATAGAACATCTCGGTCTTATTGATAATCAGATTGGTAATAGGGGTGGAGTCTTCCTTGCCAACAGCTTGATAAACAATACCAAGTTGAAAACACTCCGCCTAATCAACAATCCATTCACACGTGAAAACCCAATTGCTCAAAGTGTAGAGGATGCATTCTCAACTTCATTATGTGACACATCAAGTATCAATGCCACATACACATCCAATCATACAGTTCAGATTCTATTGAAGGCACCACCGGACACATTAGACTTTAATCCAAAACTTAAAATCTTATTAGGAATGAATGATTTGACAAACCAAGTACAAGTCCGTGAATCATTATCATTCAATGATTTGGATTATCCAAATATAGGACGTGTTGCAATTAGAAAGATAATAAAGTACCATCCTAACGCTTTAGCTGATATTGAACCATTCCTTGCCGATTGGATTGGTGATGATGAACAAAGTTTGAAAGGACTGCCTCATGTAATTGCTTGGTTCCACAAAGCAAGAGAGGCTTTTGCAAATAGTAGTGAGGAAGAAGGTCGTGATGTTGAGAGACGGATGTTATCGGCAATCTATCAGTTTGCTAGGGCTTTACCAACACTGATCGTGCCTCCGCCGTCTAACAATGGAATCGTCAATGAGGGAGGAGGAGACATGGAGATTGATAATGACAACATCAACAGGCGGGAAGACAGCATGGAGGTTGATCCATCCAGACGGTGGCGCCGGGCGGGGGGAGCACCTTGAGACGAGGTATTGGGGGATTAAGTCTAATGGAAAGGAGGTGAGAGAGGGGAGCGGTCCACAATTGAAGGAGTATATAGAGTTTCCAATCAAGATTACCACGGCAGTACTTTATCTTGGTCTATAAGGCCGCCGGTCATTCAGGTCAACAATATCTTTAATCACTTCATAAGAGATGAATGGAAACGGATGTCACTTTATTTGGAAAATGAATCAGTTTGTTATCAGTCATCAAATGGAGTAAATATCGATCGTGGATTATCATTACATATTAGTTTTACAATCTATCATACGAATTGCATACAAGAAGTACTTTACAGTTCACCGCATCAGATCATACTGCTCTTTTGGTATACAAGAGGCCTAGCAGTATATCCTAGTGGAATCAGGGTGAAGAGAGAGAGGGAGTATCCTCAAGCTTGGCGGTGTCTAAATGTACGACGTGTTCGGCTGCCCTTATCACTCTTTTTGGAACCTCCTCCAGATTTGGATTTGCTACCACTGCCTGATTTGCTACCGCTGCGGGAGCCTGATCTTGAGCTACTGCTGGATGACCTCCTACTGCCACCGCTGCTACAGATAGAAGCAGGCGGAACAATACAATAAGCATCTGGGCCTAATGAAAATTCTAGGCAATCCTCCCAATCAATGCATCCATCTCTAGATGATGACGATGAGGACCTGCTACTTCGACTTCCCTTACTGCTTCGGCTACCCTTGCTGCCGCTACCTTTACTACTGCTACCCTTGCTACTAAGTTCACGATGATTGAATGCTCCCTATGTAAAAGAGGAAGGTATGTATTGATGCATATCTTGTGAGCATATGGATTTCGCAAATGCTTGTTGAATGAGAAAGTATTGCAATTACTTACAGGATGTCGCCTCTCTTGACCACGAAGCTGTTCCAATGATGCTGAAAGAGGATACGAGTATGACATGTGTCATATGCAAGTAAAGATATGAGTCTATTGATACTGACAATCTATGATATTACATCACATTCACATACTATCAACTTACCAACGCTGATGCTGTTGGAGGAGAGGAGTCCAGTAAGTAGAATTGCAGTATAAAGTTTCATATTGCTTGATGATAGTTTGCTTTTTCTGATTGATAATAGTTGTGGATGTAAGGACTTTAGTTGATATTGTGTGATTATGGATGTGATTGATATTATGAGGGGTTCGGTATGGTGTCAAGTATTATTCGAGCTCTCATCATTCTTGATCTCTAGCTGAGCATGTATGCATGCACCGTTTGAGCTGACACCTGCCAAATGTGAGTTCTTATTTCCTCACGATTGGCTTCTAATAGGACTCATCATGAATGAACTCGGAAATAATGAATTGGCATTATCATTCTTATTTCTTATTGAAGGATATAACTGTGTGCAGTTTTCTACTCTTCATGCAGTTTTGGTTGATCTTGAATGGTACTCAGATGTCTGACACGAGAGTTCTCGTTCTCTACAGTGCTATGCTTCTAACATATATAGAATGATTCTACTGGAAGAGATAAAACATAGACGCAATAGTTTATGGGCAAGTCAAGTAAGAAAACATTGCAAAGAGTCATTGATCAGGATGATACATCCTTAACTGAGTTACGGGTATGCCATTCTGGGAATCACGGTTTCAACTCTATGGTTGCTAGTCACTTTGATAGACTAGGTACATGCATTGGAAGGAATACACATGTGAAGAAGATGGTGGTTCATATTGTTGACGATGCTAGTGCTTTAGGTGTTCAGTGCCTTGCATTCTTCGACGGCCTGAAAAGCAACTCATCCATTCATGATTTGTCAATTGGAGGTGGCAATGGTCACCATGCTATTGATGGAGTAGCCCATGGAATACTGAATGTATATCAAGCAAACAATAGTCATCTTACTAAACTTGACATCCATGGCTTCGATCTCCAGAATGGAGGAGAGGATACCATTGCCCAAACCTTACACAAGATTGTACAAAGCAATGCAACAGAACAGATGAACATATTGTATCAATAGTAAAAGCATGTACCGGTCACCCCTCTCTAACGAGCCTTAGTTTAAGTAGGGATAGTATTGGTACGAGAGGTTGCAAGGCAATTGCAGAATTGCTTCAAGATTCAAACTCAAATCTAGAATCTCTTCATCTATCTCACAATCATATCAATACTGAGGATGCAATCACATTAGCCAATAGTTTAGTACACAATACAAGATTGAAGAGTCTTTACCTGTATCCGAATCCAATCAGTCGCCAAGACCAAAGTTTAGTATCAAATGTCTTCTCAAAACTATTATGTAACACAACAAGTATCAACGATACATATACATCCAATCATACACTTCAAATGATTAACCACACTTCTCATCAGACTTTCGGGTTGTTACATTTACTGAATTGGAACAAACGTACCAACAAAAGACATGTTGCAATAATAAAGATATTACAATATCATCCCGTCATTGATATGGAACCTCTCTTCGGATGGGATTTGGAAGGAGAAGAGAGCTTGAAAGCATTACCATACATCCTTGCATTTTTTGAGAGAGCTAGGGCACCATATCTCCTTGCAGCGTTTGATATAGCTAGAGCGGCTACAGCCGGTGATGAGGCAAGTTACGACTTAGAGCAACGAAAGTTATCTGCCATCTACCATTCGCTAAGGCTATGCCTTTGCTAATGGCTCGTGATGAAAGTATGACGACGAGGACCGATACAGTCTGATCTGATATGAATTGAGTTTAAGCTTTAGTGCAAAGTTATACTATAGCTACCATTACGTTTCAAGTATGAGCTAAATGTGCACAAGATGTGTACTTTTTTGTAAAATCCTTTCAACTCGTTCAATATCAATGTTATAGCCTCAAGAGTACCACTGTTCGATAGATAATTAAAATCTTGTACCCCTCTATACCATCGTATATTAAGTAGCTTATTGCAATAGTATAATCGCTATTTAAAGTTGTGCCATGGCGTATTGTAGTAAAATTTGTGATGAGTTTGGTTTTTTCTCATTTGCTTACAAGTGGAATGTCATTTTCAATGAAAGATTTGCAAGCAAATTAGCAATTATATTTACAAGACAAATACTGTTAATAATAAACTCATATAACTCGCCATATTATAAACACTCCGATAACGTATCATTACTGTAATTAGTCACTGACAATATAAATAATACCCTACGCACGCTCATCAATATATAAATACATTGCAACAACACGAAAAAAGTAAGAAGAACAAGTTTAGTTTTTATTTTGACACATCATATGCAATATTGAATACATAAGCCATCGTATATATTGCATGCAATACACAGAATAGAACAACATTAATATAAATAACTCCGCAGGGTTACGACACATCCAGATATATTGCAACTATACACAAAAGAGAAGAAAAAGTTCTATTTTGTGCACATCATATGCACAAAAAGTAATAGTTATAGTTATATTATACAACACATCTAATACACAAAAGCCATCTCACACACGTACGGCCTATTTAGAATAAAACAATAGTATTATATACACTCCGTAGGATTACGACATATCGGTGTACGCAATTTGATAGTGACTATAATTTGATAGCGATTAGAATAGTTCAAAGTTCAATAAATATGAGTACCGAAGACGAAGTATCAGTATGTGCCAATTGTGGCAAGGGTGAGGAAGAGAGTGGAAAACTTAAATCATGTACGGCATGTAAGTTGGTGAAATATTGCAGTAGAGAATGTCAAATTGCACATCGGCCACAACATAAGAGAGAGTGTAGAAGACGTGCCGCCGAGTTACATGATGAAAAGCTATTCAAACAACCACCGCCATAAGAAGATTGTCCAATTTGTTTCCAACAGTTACATGTATTGAATCCAACGGGCAAGAAATATAAGGAATGCTGTGGTAAAATGCTTTGCAGTGGATGTGTTCATGCACCCGTCTATGATCACCAAGGCAACGAAATTGAAAATAAAAAGTGTTCCTTTTGTAGAACTATGGCTCCTAAATCGACTGAGGAATCAGTAGAAAGGTTGAGGAAACGAATGGAAGCTGGAGATCCTATTATTGCTACCTACAATGTAGGATGTTTTTATCGAGAGGGGCTGTACGGATTTTCAAACGATATGGATAAGGCATTAGAACATTGGCATCGGGCAGCAGAGCTTGGTCATGCTGCGGCTTATTGCAGTATTGGAGCTGCCTATGAACTTGGAAGGGGAGTGGAAGTTGATCAGAAGAAGGCTACACAATATTACGAGCTAGCAGCTATGGATGGAGATGAAAAAGCAAGGCACAATCTAGGAAATAACGAGGCAAAGGCAGGCAATATTGATAGAGCTCTGAAACACTACATAATTGCAGCAGGTTGTGGGGACAGTCAATCTGTAAAAATGATCAAAACTTTCTACGCAAATGGACATGCAACAAAAGAACACTATACAAAAGCATTGCAATCTTACCAAACATACTTGGATGAGATAAAGAGTAGTCAAAGGGACGAAGCTGCTCAGTTTGACATAGAAAGATATCGGTACTATTAATAGTATGTTTATTCAAAGCCAATGTATACGGCTATCTTCTTCTTTCAAAAGATGCAGATGAGAACGATGACCGATACGGTCTGATTTGATATTATGAATTGAATCTAAGCTTTAGTGCAAAGTTATAATAGAGACTATACTCCTAACCTATCTTCTAATTGTTATCTTCTGATACTATCATGTCTCCTCAACCTTTCTCTCTTCACTTACTTTGTCTTCTTCTTTCACATCTGCATTCGTATCATCTTCGTTTCTATCTGCTTTAGCCACAGGTATATCATCATCATCAACATCTTCCTCCTCGTCTATTCTTCTACTAGATACCGCCTTCTCTTCACAATAACGAGTTAGATCTTCTAGATCATGTTCTGCTGCTAGTCTCGTTCTAGATTTGATTAAACATAAACAACACATTACACCCAATAGCTTGATGAAGAATTGAAATGGTATTAGTGATAATATAATTGTCACTCTTGTATGCTCGGGGGAAGTAGTAGATGCTTCTATTGGCTGAGGATGCTTACTAGACTTTGCCTTTGTCTTGCTCATCCTTTGTACTACTCGTTTAAACTCTGTATAACTTTGCGGGGGACCCTCGGTCATTTCAACAATTATCTTAACAGATACTGTACAACCAAGTACATCATGTGAAGAGAGTGTAAATGAACGAGGATTATTATTCGTATCTTCCTCGTCTTCATGATTGTTGTATTGAGTAACAACATACTTGGCAGAGAAGACTTGTTTCTCCACTACTGATTTTCTTGTTACCAACCACTTTGATCCTAGTAGAGATGATGCTGCTGGATCAACAGTATTCGATTGACCACTCTGTACACTACCACCACCTGAAGCAGGAGGAGCGGCACTGTTCCTATGTTGAGACGAGTATACTCGTCGATCTTCTAATGGCTCAGTCTTGACATAATGCGTGAATATGGTGGGATACGATTTTATATCAGTCAATGCTTCCCATACTATATCGATTGGTGCATTGATTGTTGTGCTTATTGGTATTGAGAATTGTAAACGCTCGAGTAGTGGCATTGTAGAGAGAGGCAAATTTAGAGACACGAGATGGGGTAATAGCCGACCGCTGGTCGAGGCCAGGAAGAGAGCAATAAAGCAACAGCTGATATTGATATATCCGAAACAGGTTTCAAACCCTCACGAGGCACAAGAGTACGAGAGATGTCTCCGTCCAGCTATGCCTATGCCAATGACGATGGGGCTATTTTTTGTAGAGAAGTAGAAGTAGAGACAGTTGCTCTCTTGTTCGCTATCTCAAGCTGAGCTCTTGTACTTGTATGGACGGTGAAGTAGTCTATATCTATCGGTGAAGTGAAGAGGATAGTGGTGGCCTCTCTAAGCATTGGCAATACAAGCTATCGCGCCATCTAAATCTATTGAGCAGTGCAAAGGAGAAAAAATGAGGCATAAGAGCATAGATGTAATCGTAAAATTCGGCGAGGTCACAAACTACTGCCATCGGATGTAATGGATACCAGGGTTTCTTTTTTTCTTGGTCTTGATTGAGGCTTCTGTGCAGTTTTTTTTATGGAGTAAGGTAAGATGGGGGAATGAAGAGTCTAAGAGTAGCATGCAAATAGATGATGAGAATCCCCCCATCCTCTACCCAGCCCCTTGACATCTCCTCCTGAAGGTTGATACGAATGAAGAGATGATTCTTTATACTATTGAATTAAAGCGTATATTATATGCAATGCAAAGACTATAAAAACGCGCATTTGCAAAAGTTATATCAAACACATCAAGAGGGAACACGAGACGTGCATCGTTATCAATATCTCCTCAACAACCATAGATCAATATGTCTATGCTAAAAATGCTACAACGACAACGATGTACAAACAGTAGTAGGATGATACAAACGATGACGTACATATCACATCATCTCATGCTACTTCTATCATTGCAATGTATCTATTTGCAATGTCATCAAGCAAATGCACAACAACCATCAACACTACCAAGTTTATATCCATCGATATCAAGCAACCCATCATCATCATTTGTACCATCATACAAACCTAGCTATACGAAACAACCGTCTCATTCTCCATCGATTAGTTCTGTACCAAGCATAGAGGTTCGTTATTGCATTGTGTGCATGATTGCAGTGTGCATGATATGCATTTCATTTTGTTCTACTACATAACATCTCACTTTTCTCATTCATCTCTACACCGAACTTTGCATGTAAATGGAATGTATACCTCAATCTATTGATTGCAATACACAGCCGACAGAAACACCCTCAATATCAAGCAATCCCTCCCATCAACCAACTCAAAATCCCAGCATATCAAAACAACCCTCTCACACACCATCTACACACCCATCAACATCAATACAACCTACACTCCAACCATCAATACAACCATCAAGTAGTAATGTACCAACACAAAATGGATACACATTATATTATTGGGGTAATTCCAAATCTCTAGGACAGAATAGTATAGAGTACACAACACCACAATTGTTTTCTGATAATGTTATATATACAAGTGTTGGTAGTTTGTATGGTATTATTATTATGTCATCTGGTATTGCATATAGTTGTGGTAATATTGTATTAAAGAGTAATTACAAAGGATGGTTGGGAAGAGAGGGAGTAGTACAGGGTATTAATCCATTACAGCCAATTGATACAGTGTTGGATATGAATGGATTAAGTAGTTTAGCACCGAGATTTAGTAAAGTTTATGCTGGTGTTGAACAAAGTTCCAATAGTGGTATTATACATACTATACTACTGGATGTGTATGGTAGAGCATATGCAGCGGGAAGTAACTCAAAAGGACAATTATGTCAAGGTGATACGCTAAACAGAAATATACCACAATTGATACCAATGGAGAAAAGAGTAGTTGACGTAGCAATTGGTGGAGAACATACATTACTATTATTAGAAGATGGCACCGTCTATGGCTGTGGAAGTAACAATCTAGGGCAGCTCGGGCTTGGTATAACACAACAAGCAAAATCTCCCACAAGAATACCAAATCTTGATTCTGTATTGAGTATATCTGCCGGGCATAGTCATTCATTGTTTACAACACAAAATGGTTTATATAATACAGGATCGAATCAATATAAACAGTTGTGTAGAGCTCAAAGTGGTAATGTTCGGGTTCCAACCTTGTTGGGTGTGGCACCCATCGAGAAAGTATATCAGTTTAAGGCTGGGAAGTATTCATCATATGTTTTGTTTAACGACAAGAGTGTTGGAAGTTGTGGTAGAAATAACTATGGTCAGGTAAGTAGAGGTTTGATTATGACAATGGTCACGTGCCCCTTCTTTCCTATTGGTTATTGGATTCTGATTCAATGTTTGTGCATATAATGTGCACTTTTTTACTAAAACAAATCCCAACCCAACTCTCTTATCAATACCCATACAGCTCGGAGACGGAACAACTGCCGATAAAGCTATCACAGTTGTGGAATTGGATAATGTAGTGACACTTCTTGGGGTGGGGCCGTCTGCTGAGAGTGCCTTCTTCTATACTGAACATGAACTTGTCTTTGCAACAGGCAAAAATAATGCAGGTCAATTAGGCGTCGGAGATAAGGTGAATAGAAGTAGACCAGTACAAGTCCAGTTTGAGAAAGATATCAATGTGGAAGTATTGTCGGCATCAGAAGATCTTACGGTAACCCTTGGTACATTGGGCAACACTTTCCATCCAACGGTGAGATGATACTTTTCATTTTGTTGTGAGGTATCCTTCACTTTGCAACCGGCATTGCCATCATCTCACTCCTCACTCTTCTGCTCCCACTATCCACACACAATTACAGTCTCAACCATCTACTTCACCCAGTGAGAGTCCAAGTATGATGCCGTCGTTTCCACCAAGTGTGAGTAGTGTATCTTTGCATTGGTATCCTCCCATTAAACTTTGCTCGCGTCTTATGCATCTTTCTTCTGCTGTAGTCATCTCCTTCAAAGCAACCGACAAAACAGCCATCAAAAGAACCGTCAAAGAAGCCTTCTAAGGAGCCAAGTGTAAAGCCAACGGTAAGTAAATGATGTTTGTATTCTTTTAATCTATGACTAAATATGTCAATATAAAAGTCTCACCCTCTTCCTTCTCTCATCTTATTGACTGTCCAACATGCACGCCAGGCGAAACCTTCAAAGGAACCATCAAAAAGACCGTCATCCAAGCCTACAGATGACCCTACAGAGGTAAGTTATATTCTTTGTAGTAATACTCTCATCTATTCAAGAATAAGATCTTAATCTCGTCTTTCAAAACCTTCCATTTCGCGTATCTAGATTCCCACTTTCACTCCAACGGAAGAGCCGTCGTTATATCCAACAACAGTAAGTTGTATGTGTTACTGTTTAAAGTCTTTGGAATGTTAAAGTGCACATCTTATGCTCAAACCTTTTATAGACAAAACCGACGACGCAGCCTTCTTCGAAACCAACAGACGAGTCTTCGGTACAAACTACGGTGCGTCCTTTATTCCCAATGAGCTACTTTCACATCTATCTTGCATGACTAACTATACATGATCTTGTTTAGCCTCTACCAAGTCCTTTGATCGGAGTAATGCCAACGAGAAGGCCAGTCCTTACGTCCATGAGTCCTACATTTAGAACAAAGGATGAACGTATTTCATCTAATCCATCTAGTCAATTGTCTAGTCAGCCGTCATCTCAGCCTTCTACATCTTCTCAACCCTCACGCCAGATATCAAAGCCAATGCTTCCATCCAATCAGCCATCGTTAGATGATCTTGGCAGTGTGAGTGTTTGTTGTATATTGTGTCATCCTACTTATGAGAATGTAGAATCTCAAACTTAATCTTGTCTAACCTTCATATCCAATAGCTGTCACCAACAGATGATACATTAAAGACACAGCCACCCACTCAAACAGATATTAATGTTGATGATGAAGTGCCCACGATATTATCATCAAGCTTAACCCCGACGTTGATTCCAACACAAGCCGATACTCTAGACCTCTTGCTCGACAGTACAAATACAAGCTCGGCTCCGTCAGTACGGCCATCTACTCCACGTCCATCTGCGGCTCCACTTTCTACGACCAATATGCCGACACAATCTGGGACGAGCAAGGTGCCACCAGTTCCTAACATAACTTTAGATGTATCTATGGCATTACCGAACTTGTCAAGTCCTTTCCCTTCATATTATCCAACATTGTCACAACTAAATGAGACCGAGACGACAACTGAAGCCACATTCTCAACCACGGAAGTAGATGAAGATGATGACAAAATAGAAGGATCAACGACTACTGCGGCAACAACGAGCAGTAGTATCACTGATGATCTTTGGTCAAATTTGAATGATACATCATCGGTTGTTATAGATTTGGGTGGTAGTACATCAGAAGGATTGAATGATATTAATGACTCGACAGTTTTGTCTAGTCCCTATCGTACTTGTCTTGATCCACTAAATGAATTGGTTGTGCATAACTTTCAACCGCCCTCCACGAACAGTAATGTGGAGTTAATGTCTGGAGAAATATATATCTCTTTACTACAAGACAGTACTCCGATAGAGTTTGATTCTATTCAAGAAATGGAGGAGTACACATTGAGCTACTTAGCTGATAATATCGGTGGGGACGATTTTGAAGCAGTATGTGTACATGTGAATGATTATTCTTATGCCAAAGCAAAGACACTTGGAGGAAATGAAGAGGACGATGTTGAGTCGAATACATTACTTCTTCTTGTGACTTATACTCAAAAGACAGGATCTTTAAATAGACGTCTTGATACATTCCATCAAGTACATGATAGATTGTTGCAAAGTAGATGTACGCCAATTGATCGAGCAAAGTGTTGTACCCAGAGTGCCATCAATAATAATCTCGCCGGGCAATATTGTACATCAATAGGCTGTAATCAACGTTGTGGAACAGGTAGGCAGCCTAAAAGAGAAATTGAAGACTTAATTGGACAAGAAGCGGCTTCCGTTGTGCCACCGTTTGTAACAAAAGATGTGGATTACTGTTGTGAGGACAATTACTCACTAGCACAACGTACAGTGTTTGACCCACAAATGACGTTAGCTGAATTGGATGTGAAGGACATTGATGATGTAGCAGCTTGTAGCGCAAATAGATATAGTGTCCTGACGGTACGTTTGTTTATGTATATGTGCCCGTTTCATCCGTTCCATAGTACATTGTCTAATCCATTGTATTTGCTCTTCTACTCATAGTTTGGTACCCCAACATTAACTTGTGATGAGTTTGAGGCTAATGACTGTCTTCAGAAGTAAGTTTAGATGGTATGCATCACGTGGGTCCATACCAATTTGCTTCACATCTCTCATATCTACTTTGTTTTTTTATGAAATTGCCAGTGATGACATACTTCCAGTACTAACAGCCTCAAATGGTGGTTGCAAAACCAAGGATGGCGAAGTCTCAGCTAGTAAAGAAATATATGACGAAAGTAACTTTGTAGACAACACAGAAATAACACAAGAGAAAGAAACATTATCAGCCGGTGCTACAGCTGGTATTGTCATCGCTATATTATTTCTACTTGGTTTAGCTGCCTACTTGATACATCGACGACTGAAACAAGATAATCAAGCTTCGTCTGTTTCTTCAGATGAGGAAGCAGGTCGATTAGATTGTTCTTCTTTCCGTGATAATGATAGTGATGTATCAACTAGTAAAGGTTTCGGAGATACGAATGATTTGAGGCCTATCAAGCCTCCAGCGTCTCCGATAAGGAGTGTTGCCAATAGTGATGATTACATTGGAGTTATTGTAGATGAGTAGGATTCAAGTGCCCTGACTCGTTGTAAGTAGATAAAGAAGAAGATGAAATAGAAGAATCAACGACTACTGCGGCAACAACAAGTAGTAGTAACAATGATGACATTTGGTCGAGTTTTAATGAGACAGCATCGTCTTGGTGTACATCATCAGAAAAGGATTGAATGATACTAATAGCTCAATAAATGGCATGAATGATACTGGGAGTATAGGTGACGAGGGTAGTAGTAATAGTACAGAGCAGAATATACCCACTTCGGCACCTCAATCATCATCCATATCTGCGAATAAAGAGTTGGATCAAACAAACAACACAGAAACAACACAAGAGAAAGAGGGATTATCATCTGGTGCTACGGCTGGTATTGTTATTGCTGTATTGGCTATTCTTCTACTCGTTTTGGCCGCCTTCTTGATACACCGAAGGGAACAAGATAATCAAGCTTCGTCGGAAGTAGTTGACGAGGAAGCAGGTTTAGACTTAGATGATTCTGCTTGCCGTGATGGATCAAATAGAGGAGGAGCTACTGATTTGAGGCATGTCGAGCCTTCATCTCCAACAAGGAGTGTTGCCAAAGGTTGCCAATAGTGACGATTACATTGGAGTTATTGTAGACGAGTAGGAGACGATGGCCTTAAATAGAAGTTATAACTGATAGAGACTATATGTATTGTTTAACAACTAATAATTCAATATTATCATTAGCAGCAATATACCATGTATGTATCTACCCTCACGCCTTCATCGTACCATAAAGAAACCATGCAATATCAATATCAATCAGAAGATCCGACATGAAACTAAAGTACTAATAGTAACGGTCCCCTTCGTAGTCTGCAGCAGCTTTATCCCTCTGATCACTTTTGATCTCACTCAAGTATTCTTGATAGGCTTGTAACGCGATTCCTTTGTCACATGTCCAAGTTTGTACATCTTTTGGATCTGCTCCAATGATTCACTAAATCCACCCTGAATTGCAATCATATAGTGTTTCAATGCTCTCTCCATATTGCCCGCTCTCGCCTCATTAGCACCAAGATTGTTCCTTGCCATTGAATCCCCGCTCATGGCTGCTAGCTCGTAGTAATGTTTCGCCCTCTTCAAATTCCTTTCCACACCTCTACCTTCATCATATGCATCACCAATTCTATTATAAGCATTAGTAAAACCCAGCTTAACTGACCGATGCCAAAGTTCTAATGCCTTCCCATAATCTTGTGGAAACCCATGTTCTCCATAAGAGTACCAGCATCCTTGATTGAAGACTGCTTGGCCATCATTAGACTCCACCCTTTTCATTGTTCTTTCAACTAACTCCTCGTCCGAAGCAGGAAATAGTATTCTGCAGAATGCACACTTTTGATTATCAACTTCATTGCCTTGGTCATCATATAGAGGTGCACGAATACATCCACCGCATATGACTTTTCCACAACATACCATATATCTATAGCCATTTTCAATTGATGGCAGCTGCTGAAAACATATCGGACAATCTTCTTCTGGCGGTGGTTGTTTGAATAGTTGTTCATCATGTAATTCCTTCGCCTTCTTCTTACACTCTTTCTTATGCTGAGGCCGAGAGCTATCTGACATTCTCTATTGCAATATTTCACCAACTTACATATGCAGTGCATGCTTTTAGATTCCCACTCTCTTCCTCGCCCTTGCCACAATTGGCACATACCGACACTTTATTTTTATCATCAGTACTCATACTGGTAACTCTCTTGTAATGTGATATATGTTGGTGCTCTATATACCTAATACTTTTTGTGCATATGATGTGCACAAAATATCTTTTGAGTATAAACTTTTCCTTCTATACTTTATGAATGTATTTGCAATATATTTTGATACGCCGTGACCCTACGGATTATTATATATTGATGATGTTCTATACAAATCTGATTTAGGTATGTGTCTACGGTGGCTGCTACGTATACTTTATTGATTGTATACTTTTTGTGCAATGATGTGTCAAAATAAAAACTAAACTTTCTTCTTATTTGCAATGCATTAATAGAATAATGAACGTACGTATGATCTTGTTAATAACAAGGGTAATGAAGTGTCATATAGTGTTATACCACGGATAGAGTTATACAGGACTCCTATTGCAATCTATCTCGGCATTTATTTATTGTATTGGCATCAACAACAATTATCATAATGACATTCCACTTGTAGCAAACAGAGCAAAACCACTCATCACAAAATTTTACACTTCTGCATGGCATAACTTTAAATAGCGATTACTATTACAATAAGCTACTTCATATACGATGATATAGACCGGGATATACAAGTTTTTAATAGTCTATCGAATAGCGGTACTCTGAAGACTGTAGCATTGATATTGAACGAGTTGAAAGGATTTTACAAAAAAAGTACACATCTATGACTATTACCTCAAACTTAAAACATTGCTCTACCATCGCCCAACAAAACGATATAGTTATCATATTATTAATCAAGATTATTCCTTATCAAATAGTTAAGTAACGATATACTATCGCTGGCTCTGAGTGAACGAGATTAGTATAACAACTTACATACATAACGACACATAACGACACGCCCTCAATACTAACAACACAACATGAGCACTGCCGATGAAGATAATGATATAGTATCGGTATGTGCTAATTGTGGTAAGGAGGGTAGAAGTGATGAGATCAACAACATATGTAACAAATGCAAACAAGTGAAGTATTGCAACGCGGCGTGCAAAAAGAAGCACAGACACAAACATAAGAAAGATTGTGAGGAACATCAAAGACTTGCTGCTGTGCGTGCAGCTAAGTTACATGACGAGGCACTGTTCAAACAACCTACACAATTATATGGAGATTGTCCAATTTGTTTCTTACGGCTGCCATCTCTAGATATGGGGAAGCGGTACATGTCTTGCTGTGGGAAAGTCATTTGCAGCGGATGTGATCATGCACCTCTATATGACAATCAAGGCAATGAAGTTAATAATGAAAAGTGTCCATTTTGCAGGATTCCAGAGCCAAACTCAAATGAGGAGGCAATCCAAAGGTTAAATAAAAGAGTAGATGCTGGTGATGCCAATGCAATGCACGGTATGGGAGTTTGCTATCGAGATGGTGCATATGGTTTTCCACAAGATTATACCAAGGCATTAGAACTTTGGCAACGTGCAGTGGAACACGGGAATACTGATGCATATAATGGTATTGGTTATGCTTATGAGCATGGTCAAGGAGTAGAAGTTGATTCGACTAAGGCCTACTATTACTATGAACTATCGGCTATGAGAGGGAATGTATCGGCACGTTTCAATATAGGAAATGATGAGGAGAGTGTAGGCAATTATGATAGAGCATTGAGGCATTATATGATTGCTACTAATAGCGGACATAACAAATCATTGCAGACAATCAAAAAACTTTACGAGCATCATCTGGCAACAAAAGAAGATTACACAAAAGCATTACAATCATATCAAGAATACTTGAGCGAGATTAAGAGTAGCCAAAGGGATAAAGCCGCTGCGGCCGACGAGGAGTATCGTTACTATTAGAGGAATTTAGGGACTCCTTCTTAATATAGTACCAAACAACAACAACAACAAGTATTGGCTGGGACTATTATGTAGAGGGAGTATAAAGCTTTCTTATAACAAGTATAATAATAGTAGCTAATAAACTCACATCCTAGATCAATACAATACCTACATTATGATACATTAGTCGTACACTATCTCATCATCATCATACTAATATGACTCGGGGGTTGTACAAGCAACCAATGTTGATGTACTCCAGCACCTTCCTTTGCAGTCTTTCTCCTTGCAAGATGTCCTCTCACCAACCGCTGGATATCAATACATGCTTCATTCTTCATTTGAATCTTCCACTCTTTACATGTACTAATGAATACTTGCAAATCATCATAAGTAGCAGTTGACGAGAATGAACCTACGGTACATTTCTTGAATAGCTCTTGGAGATGACGAGGAAGTGTACCATCCCTTGCTATACTTTGTACATGTCTCATCCATTCTTTAGCTCGTTGATCAACTTCATTCATCTCTTGCTTACATGTCTTTATCGTAGCTCGATAGGATTTGCTCTGCAACTCGAGACTCTCCCTTCGTCTAAAGTACTGCTTGCACTCTACTCTCCCAAACGTTACATGCTGATGAGTATGATTCTTCTTCTTCTTGTTGTTGTTGTTGTTGTTGTTGTTGTTGTTGTTGTTGTTGTTGTTGTTGTTGTTGTTGTTGTTGTTGTTGTTGTTGTTGTTGTTGTTGTTGTTGTTGTTGTTGTTGTTGTTGTTGTTGTTGTTGTTGT
>Ga0214480_100584_pt1 | contig 18175 bp, 12 predicted proteins | sample M1_20Mar14CPVII9_3_FD_165042 | JGI IMG/M metagenome (GOLD analysis project Ga0214480, IMG submission 165042) | Marine eukaryotic communities from Monterey Bay, California, United States - M1_20Mar14CPVII9sort6BwellE17 | ecosystem: Environmental > Aquatic > Marine > Unclassified | place: USA... | reverse complement strand
TCTAGGTCTTCAAACTTGTATGAGGCAAGGTTGGAGCCAACTGTATTCAACCAATGGAGTTGAGAGTCTTATAATGATATCTGGTGGAATAGAATTGGCTAGAATTGGTGTTTGTTTGTCTTAGGTGCGATAAGTGTAGGAACTTTAAGTATAGTAGTATGAATCTTACTTATCAAATTAGGAACGAATCATTCGTCAATAGTTGACATGATGACATGATATATTGTAATGTAATGTAATCATCATTTGATCTGTTCATTATACATTGCTCGTGCATTCTTTCTTGCAATACTCGAATCTCTACTCTCTATAAATGTTATCCATGATACTACCGATGCGAATAAGTATACTACTCCGGTAAATAATGATTGTATACTAACCAATAATCGTCCAATTCCCAAAACAAACAACGCTGCTGTACCGTATATAATCTATTGTTTGTACGATGACACGATGAGTACGATGAGATGCAAACTCTAAACTCACGTAGTTGTTTAATGATGGCCGAATATAGCAAAGTTGGATGGCATTCGTGGCGTAAATAGTATAGATAATGTGGTCAAATGGACAAGATACTAACAGTGATGGTGAATCCATCCTCTTATTGCAACCCATCATCATTAATCGAAGCAACAAACATAAAAGTAAACAATCTCCATCATCATCTTATATTGGCGGAGTACCTCGATATCATGAGAATGATACATTAGTATCTAGTATAGCATCTACGAATCCTCAATGTTCGAAATGTAATAAGTTAATGTATCTACTTCTTCAATTGCATGCCCCGGTAGATGATTATGATAGATCATTATATGTATTCGGTTGTAATAATAATGCTTGTCACTCTTATAGAGACGAGAGTGATGATACTAATACTATCAAGAGATTTCATCCATGTATTGGTATAGACAGTCCTTTGCGCTGTTTTAGATCACAAACGAGCTGGACTGCAACGGCAGACTCGTCAAAGACAGTATCGTCAAGCAAAACAAAGAATGTAGATTTAGTAGATAATGATTGGGGTCTAGATGATGATAATGCAAGTGGTGGATGGGGTGACGATGGAGACGACGATGATGATTGGGGTGGAGATAATACTGATAAAGATGTATCAATGAATGATTTAGAAGATATGCTTACTAAATGTGAAATGCAATCATCTTCAAAGAAGATAGAACAGAAGCAGCAACCACAAACTGCAAAGGCATCGCAGCCATCATCAAAAGATTCAGACAAAAGTATGAACAAACAAGTGAATAATGCTCCATCATTTGAGTATTATGATTTAGACATGTTCAATGAGCCATATTCTTCTCAAACAAATGATAGTGATGACGAAGAAGATGACGGCAATGTTGATTCGTCTAGGGTGGATCAAATGCTATCTCGCTACTTGGACATGGAAGACGATGAAGAGATACTCTCAGTGTTGAAAGGTGGTGATACAAACAATTCAAGTAGTAATGATAACAATGACAAAGGCGGCGGTGGAGAACGGTATGAACGCCTTCCACCAGAAGAAAGAGCGCTTCTTGCATTTACAAATAGATTAAAATGTGCACCTAATCAAGTTGAAGTGTGATTACAACTTATCATACTACATCTCTATTATTTCTTCCCTGTTTTGTCCTTATTCATCTGGCTCCACTTACTCCTCAACTGATCCACGCTTGCCTTATCACCCTTACCGCCATTTCCATCGTTCAAGTAGATACAATCATCACTATCTGGGACCTCCGTCCATTTGATGGTTGGCTTCCCACGAACCTCCCTTCCCCAGAACCTTGGATTTGCTGCACGTGCTCGGAGTTCCGCCTCAGGATCCACAGGAGTTCCGTTGTGACTGTAAGGAGACCAATTGGCATGCCCCAATTTTACAATTCTAGCCTTTGAAACCTTCTTATTACCATCTGATCTTCTCTTGATACGCTCTCGATCTTTATCAGATGCCTTATTCTTTGCCACACGAGTCTTGGCATCTTTAAACCTCTTTTGAGTTTCAGTACCACCAGTCTCGCCATTACCCTTGAAATAGTTACTTTTGCCATCATCATCATAACCGTGGATTGCATTCATCTTGTCACGGGTAGTCTCACCACTAACTTTACCATTCTGTCGGTGCCAGGTACTAGTGCCATCGTCATCACAGCCATGAATTGCTACCATCTTCTTGGCCAATGCAGTGCCACCATGTGAAGACATCATACTTTGCACCATTGAAACTGTGATCTCCTCTAGGCTATCGACCATGTTCTTTTCAAAGAGTTCACGCTTGAAGAAGTCTGCATACGACAGAACGTATTCAGGCACGGAATCAGATAGAATACTATCAGAACAATTGGCATTAGCAATGAGCCAGTCCATCCTCTTCTCATGCTCAGCCTTCCATGACTTGATATATTCCTTATCCTCTTTGGACAATCCTGCTTTCCAAATATCCTTGAAATCGTCCATTTGATCAGGATCAACAATCATCGGGATAGTATTATTGGCAACCATACGGTCAAATGCTTCAGGAACTTTCAACATATCACATACAAGTTTCATGTAGGACGTCATGCGAAGAGCTCCATTTTCAAAGGTACGGAAGAAGCCGACAAGGTATGTGGCACAAGATAGATGTGGTCCACTTTCAAACACTGTACGGAAGTAATGCCTGTCGAGTTGGGAGACAAGATTCTCCTTGATGAGAGTAGTGGTTCCACCAAGGTTGTAGAAGCTCATGTCACCTCCCGTCACATAAAAGAAGAGAGCAAAACGATTGTAGACTTCAGCACAGGCACTTCCTTCATCCTCGGTGCACTTCTTACAGCGTCCATTATCACATTGACAGTTTCCACGAACATCATCAGTCATGTGCTCTTCTTTCTCGAGATCGTCGGTGATTTCGAAGAGTACACGTGTTGTAGAACAAGACTTTGGGTCGAAATCGGGAGGTAGCTCATCACCAGGGCGCACAGAGATCAACTTTTCCTTTCCATTGACCTTGACCTTCTTTGGACAGAGTAGCATCAGAAGATCAAACCTTTGTCCACGCTTGGCAGAACGAATCTTGTCACAATATGGCTTCATACGAAGAGGTGTAATATCACCCGTTTCCCCACGCCTTGCGGCAGCAACTAGACCGTCAATAGTAGCTTGCTTGAATTCGTCAAAGTGGGCATCACTCATTGTCTGTTTAGAGCGAGAACGTCTACGGAGCTCATCAGCCTTGGCATGGTCAAAAGTCTTAATCCCATCCTTGGATTCGCCAGCAGTACGATAATCAGCAAGAAGGTCTTCAGTTGGAGTAGATGCATAGGGTGAGGGTGACTTGGCCTCGCCATTTGGAACCCGGCGTTTGGATGATGGTGGTGACATGACGGATTCCCGTCCACAATTTTGAATTATACTTGCCATCTCGGAAACCCTCGTCTTCTTCCTCCTCCTCCTTGGAGAGAATGAATCAGTGACAACATTTGGTGACTCCTTCTTATCATTCTTGCTACTAGTAAATGATGCAGGAGGTTTGTTGGATTCTTCAACCGCACTTGGTTTCTTATCCTCCTCATCTTCAGTATCACCGTCACTCAATTCAATCGCCTCATCGGATGTGGGTGGTACTTATGGGGTGGAAGGAACGGGAGATAATGTAAGAGAGTATCTCATAAAGAAACATATATGTAAAAGACACCTATCCCTGCTCACCATTGCTCAAGGACTTTCTCTTTCCTAAACTCAATTCTTCCTCAAAGGTTTTACGTGCCTTTTCTTCTTTCGAATGTGTAGCAATAGATCGAGCTATAGCCCTATTCGTATCGGATGTTAAAAACATACCACCTGTGGATATATATGTAAGGGAATAGAAGTGATGAGATACACTTATCCCATAAATCATATCACGTAAACAATCTTACCATTTCCAGCCGTAGGGTTAGCGTTAAATACAGGTGCAAGCTTTAGTTTCTTAGGGGTACTACTACCCTTTCTACCCTTGCTACGTTTCATCTCTTTATTAGAGGTTTAGTAGGACTTCTCAAGGTATGCCAAAGTATAGAACTGTTAAAGAATGAGGGTAAAAAGTGTTAGATTTAGTTGGTAGTATAGAGTGTGATAAAAGATATGGTACATGAACTGAACCACGGAGTGGTACGAGATGAAACGTATCTTCTTTCCTCGTATATAGTCCATCCATATGTACTCAACAATACGGGCACCACTTTTATTAATCCCAATATAATTTCTTATCCCACCGACTCCCAAAATATAATACCACCTAAACAATACACACTATCTTCATCCTTCACTGATAAGAAATCTTTTTTATGGGTGTATAAAAAAATCTTGTGTATCTTGTCTCCGCTGTCAATATATATCCACCCCTACCCCCGCCGAGTCAACAAAAACTCACCTTCTTTCTTATATACCCCTTTGTAACTTTAATAATATCCAGGCTGCCACTATACACAACGTAGTTGAGTTGCCAATGTTTTGTATTGCAATGGTAGCCACACCATTAACAGCAATTATAGCGAGAAAGTTGGATAAGAAACGGCCGAATCGAAATCGCCGACGCAGGATACTGCCAATACTTATCGGTGCTAGAGTCTATCGTGCAATATGTTGCCATGGATTGACTGTGCATTATTAATGACGGATTAAACTGCATTAATATATCCTCTCACATGTTGATGTTGAGATGTGTTGATGGCGTTAGTTGATAGGAAGAGCATTATTAGCTGCCATCGTGTGAAAAGTTCGACGGCTGCTGTTGTATAACGGCGGCGACACCTGCTGTCACAGATGCATTGCAATTTGTTCTCATATTTGTAGTATAAACTGAAGCGTCGACGATAGGTTTGGAGTTGTGGCTATGCTGCCGTGTTGCTAGCCCCGTGTTGCAGTGATCGAAAAGTCATGCAATTGCAACATAACAACTTGAGTTTTACACCTTCTGTTATCAATCGCTTCTGCGGACGCTTCCGCGAGAGTCTGCCGACGGCGTCGTGCCGACGGCTATCGATGATATTGTAGTTGTTGTTTAGTGGAGGTGCCGCTTTTGCAATGGGTAGTCTATGTTCTGTTGAACATGTGTTGTGAAAATGAGCATGCGTTGATTTTTTTTCAAGTACGATAATCTAACTTAGCAGGGGTATCTTTCTTAGGTCTGAAGACTGAAGCTCAGAAAAAGCACTGATAAAAAATAATAAGCGATGTGCGTTGGAGGATACCGGAGAATTTTGGGTTTCAGAAAAAGATACCGCCAAATTTTATACAGGGCCCTCACTCGACAAAAATGTCGAATGATCGGCCATTGCAATAAATTGAACAGGAATACCGGCCTAAAATTGCACAAGACTTCTCTACTACATATTTGTAGTTTATATGCCGGCCGGCGTCGAGATTAGAGGACCTTGCAAATTTTCACTTAGTAGTCTACTATGGCGGCCTATTCAGATGCTTTATAACTTAAAAACTAGTTATCGGCGGCCAAAAATAGTTGCATATATGAAATCCTCATGCAATTCTACGTCATATACGATGTTGCAATGGTTATATATCATTGATTTCAACATCTTCATATCTAACATTTGTTAGTATTTTTCTTAGAGGATACCCCTCTGAAACTCAAAATTCTCCTACGCAAGATACGCTACGTAGGAATTGTACCGGCGCACATCGCTTATAAGGTGCATCTCCTTATATAACGAAATAATCCTCAATATATGCATCGTCTAGTAGACATATTAAGTTTAACTGATGTACGTAACTTCATCAGGGCATTTGGATATCTGGTCCGTATCCGACAAGCTAATACTCTCAAACTATCACGGAGATTATCTAGACTATCATTTGTACTAAACTCCAAAATTACGACGTCGTACATGATATCTTCATCATTGACAGTAGTACCAAGATCATGATAATCTCTCAACATACTTTGGATGCAGCTTGATGGATATTCTGAACCTGTATGGCGGTACACCACTATGGTCGATACCTCTACCACCAAAACAGCATCAGCACAAGTCAAATAACAAACAAAAGAAGAATAACAAACCACACAAAGCCCCCTTTCCAGAGATACCAAACTGCTCGTGTGGTGCCAAGCGATTGTTTGAGTTTCAGATATTACCTTCTCTTTTGCATGTGCTCAATGTAGATAGTTATGCAACTCAAGGATCAAAGGATAATATGGATGTAGATGATTTAATATCGACAGGTGGAATGGATTGGGGATGCATTGCAGTTTATAGTTGCTCTGAGAGCTGTCAACAAAGTAGAGAGGAATTTATGATAGTACAACAAGCTATTGGTGATGAGCCGATAAAGAAAGCCAAGCCAGCCACAGACGAAGACATGGATGAATGATAAAGTTTCAACTTAATATAACTCTTGTTATCCCATAATCAGACCAAGCATCATGTCTTCACTATAGCTCTTCTCAAACTAAAGATGAAACTTCATCATTACTTCTCACTCTAGATTGCCCAATACTCTGTGACAGACACAACCGCAGTATTTTCTACTCTAGAAACTTTGTTTGACTAACAAACCAACAAGTTGCAAATTGACTTCCCGCAAACCCCAACACCATAAACTGTCTCTTTGGTCCAACGGCACTCGTCCTCCTCGGGATACAATTCGCCATTACCTTTAAAATAAAGTACGAAACAGCCGTGGCCGTCCACAGATATGTAAAGTAATATGATCGATGTCCCAATCCAAAGAAATTACCCATTGTTAATCCACTTAACATATTCACACTCAATCCTAAATACTTGTATCCGGTATAACTCAATAAATCTAATATAGACACGGGTGCCACCATCATATAAAAACCAATACGTATTGCAATTACCTCAAGTATTTGTGATACTAAACACTTTGATAATACATCTGGTAATACCTCCGGATCGAACTTACCAGCATTACCATAACATAATGCACAAAGTAAAACATATGTTAATAATGCCATGGATGGGATATACAAGTCAGGCGCGTTCTGATCATGTATTGGTAATGCATATGATATATGTCCATCAGGCGTTTGTTCCATTGTTTCTTGTCTTGCCCAATCACGATATATGAATGGGAATAATACTTTAATCATTTTACGTTTGACATATCCATTATCAACTGCAAAGTATGGTCGTAATCCAATCATACTCCGTTCTAAGCCTGGAATTGCTTTTGCCCATCCTTTTTGTAGGAAGTCTTTACCCATTGATTCAGCGACATTCATCATTGCAGAGGAGTCGCCAACCTTTCCTGTAACTGCTGCTTGTGCTGCCATTGTTAATGCTGGGTTCCAAAAATTCATTGCCCCATCCATTGCATTTGAAGATGGGGCTGGTTGTTGAGATTGTTGTGGTTGAAATTGTTGCTGTTGCGGTTGTTGATTATATTGTTGCTGCTGTGTAGATGAAGATTGTTGCTGCATACCAGTTGGCTGTGTTTGTTGTTGTCCATAGGAAGAAGATGAACCAATACCTCCACTAAAAGCATTATTGCCACCTGAATTGTAATTGTTGTTGTTGTATCCACTACCCGTTGTATTATTTCCGCCGCCGCCAGAATATCCACCACCAGAATATCCTCCTTCATAAAATCCAGACATCGTTGAATGTATTGTATATTAATAGAGCAAGAGGCCAAACATAAACAATAACTAACGGCACAAAATAAAAGCCCCCCGGTAGGGACTAGGGACGAGTAGTGAGGGTAAAGGATACCGTTACCAAAAAAATTTACTTTTTATATGCAAAGTTTTGCACTTACAGCTGGAATTATCTTTCGCTAAGCGAGCACCGACAGAGCTGTCTTCATGTGATACGGAGTTCATGAGTTCAAGCCCCGACGGAAGTCGAAGTTTGTCTCACGTTGAATCGAGTTGTTTTGAGGGAAGGCAGGCAACTGAGCACCCCACACTTCACGCTCTGAATGGACTGGAGATTGCAGCCTTGAGCTCAGGTTGGATATTAATTCTATTCTTTTTATCCTTTGTATTAATGTTTATGTATTGTTTTCTTTCTCGTGTAGATCATTTGTTTTGTTTGATAGAACACCAGAGTAGACTCGTTTAAAGTAACTGTATACTTACATCAGTGTTATGATTTCTTCTCTAGCTTGGATAAGAAACGACAATAGTAAAGTGTTATAATCAGGTCATAATATCTCTTTAGCTGTTATCAGTTCTTTTCTTTTTATATCTATTGTAGCTCGAGTTATCTACGAGCTTCTCGTTTCCTTGATTGTTTGAATGTGATTATAAATAAGTATGTAAAATTGATCTCAGATCCCTGAGAGGTCGTGGAAAGCTCTTTAAGATTGAGCCTCCCATGTATGGTATTACCCTGGTGATCCTTTGTAATCTGGAGAGCATCCTACTTCAGATGGACATGTTAGTGCAGCCGTACGAGAAGATCTATCCCACTCTTCCTCATCTCGTAACTTAAGAGGTTCAGTAACTGGAGAACATAGTGTATCATTCTCGTCATATGAATCAATGTCATGTCGAACTGAAAGTTTCGGTGGTGTAAATATCCGTGCTCGAAGTAAGCGAGAATGTTCACTAACATCTTCTGAATCATTCGATTGTATAAATATCTGATTCTTGATCCATTGTGGATTCAGTGCCTGTTGTTCGGTTGGGGCCTTCGGGTCGATGATTGCACTTTGCTTCTGATTCGGTCCACTAGACAAGCCGAAGAATTCAGAGACCATGTCGGCAATCTTCCCAGCTGATTCACATGCTGATATCAAATCATTCTGACCACAACCTGATAAGCAAAATGGATCTCTATGACGATTATTCATAGGCTTTGGATTGATTTCAAGCTTAACTGGAGCAAGATCAACTGATGTCATATTCGATGTATCAGAATCTTGACTCGTATAAAAGAAGTTGGATACAAAGTGTTTATTCTCCTCTTCTATTTCCTGGGGAGACTTCTTATTCCGTATATCAGAGTTGGTACGCGAGAACTGATTCTGTATCTTACTTAGAAAGCTTGCCATGGGCGTTGACTTGTTCGATCTTGGACTACTCGGTGGACTTATTGGTGGTGGTATGATCTCCAGAGTTGTTAATGATGCCGCACAACTACTTTGATCTACATCAAATGATGGATTCTTTGTGACTGATGGCGTTCCCGTGTTGCTACTATCATGCATTCGATCTAATAACGCTTGATAGTTTGCCTTTTCAGTTTCAAATGATACACTATGACCAGACTTCTTCCCGAGACTTCCTCCTCTTTGTAATATTGGTTGATGCAACTCGCCATCTCCACTCCTTGATAGATTTTGTGGTCGTAATTCACTAACAGTCGAACAGACACTACCCGATTTGCGTCCATAGAATTCAACTGACGAGTCATCACTATCATTTGTATTGACTGATGCTGAAGATGAGGATAGATGAGCAGGCTTGAACCGCGGTGGTGGTAACTTGTTCTTTGTCCTATCGCCCGAATCTGTCGACTTGTTCTTTCTTAGAAATGCATTCTCATTTGGTATTGATCTATTCGTATTTGACCAAGTAGCATTAGACATGTTGGATGATGTCGTTCTTATTGATGTATTGTTAACATCATCTGCCGATGCCGAAGATAGCTTGCTCCTATTCAATAAGTTATCAGGACTTTTCGGCCTACTACTACCCAATGAATCTATAGTCTCTCGTAGTGATGTTAATGATCGTACTGCATAGGAACTAAACGAACTTGCGACACTACCAGTATGACTAGCGGCAACACTGGGTGCCTGTGAAGCATCATCTATACCGCTATCAACTCCTGCAATCTCTTTACTGTTTGAATCATCGGTATCATTCTTGATGAGTGATTGGCACTTGTCAATCATTTCAGGTTGTTGTTGTTCTGTTAGTATATGCTCATTTATACCAATCACACCCTCTCTATTCAAGTGTGTTCGTATATTAACATGCATATCATTAAAATTGGGAACAATCTCAGTAAAGTTACGTAAGCTCGTTACTGGTATCTTCTTCCTTGCAAAATACGATGGCGTGTACGGTGTGTAATCAATAGGCTGTGTAAAGGCACCCAAGTCAACAAATGACTTCTTCTGTCGTATAGGTGTACTAAATCCATTCAAATGTGGAGTAGTAGGTGTATATTGCTCTTCATTATTATCTCTCCTTGTTGTTATATTTGGTGATAGTATTATATCATCTGAATCGGCATCTACAAACTTTGGTCGATATTCGGGTGTCTTATTTTCCCTTGTATTATCATCTCTTCTTGCGCTAGCTGTTATTGCACCACCACCACCACTACCAAACTTAGAAGTACTGCCAATAAATTTTGTCATACCGCTCTCGGCAGCCTTTTCAGCTTCAAATGCTAATTCCTTCATTTCATTAATTGCCAAATTTTGTCGTATGGTAAATGCCCTATCCATTAATATATCATCTGTAATGTTTGTTTCCTTTTGTGAAGATTTAGTAGGTGAACCATTCTCACCAACAGTTGGTAGTGGTGATTCACTCCGGTGTTTGGAAGAAGTGTCAAGTAAGTTTGGTGATGATGAGAATGCCGATATAGTAGGAGCTGTAGAATGTCGTACTAACATTGACTTTGATAATGATCCACTCCTTTTTCTCTGTTGTTGTTGTTGTTGTTGTTTACCACTTGATTTGGATTTAGTTAATGACATATGCTTTGGTTTGGGTAATCGGACCTTACTTTCATCGAATGGACTCGGTGCTAATGATTGAATGGTTGGTATTGGCGAATGATGTGTATTTGTTGATGATGCACTATTAGTTATTGTTGGTGTTGTAATCTCATCTTCTATCCTGCCACTCTTACTGTTCAGTTGTGTTCGGGGCGATTCACTACCAGATGAGCTAAATAACGATTGATGTCTAATTGGTAATACTGTCGGAGATTCTACCCTTCCTTCCTCACTTTTCTTTGATGTTGCCCAAACTTTACTATTCGTAGGAGTTATAGTTTCTTTAGTATCAGATGATGATAATATTGCTACTGTAGTTTCTGTATCAAAACTACGAAATGATTTTGAACTTTTATGTTCAGATATTGGAGATGGACGGTTACTACTGCTGTTGTAAGTACTACTTCCTTCAGACATTAATCTACGATGCCGTCTTCTTTGTCTGCCACTCTTAGGTATGTCACCTTCAGTACCAGAACCACTGTTAATATCAGTAACTTCTAAATTACCAGTAGAGGAAGTATTTCTAAGCCGAGCCATTGGACTTAGTGCATCGTCACTGTCTTCTGTTATTATTCGACCCCGATCTAATGAAGAGGCTCTACTTGAACGACGTCGCGATATAATTATATCAGAATCTTCTCTTCGATTTGATATAATCTCAGAATCAATACGAGATGATGATGATGATGCAACTCCATCTCGTCTATTGGATGCTCTACGAGATACCACCCCAGAATCTCTTCTGAATTCATTGCGAGATATTGCTATACCCGATTCTCTCCGAGAATTCTTATGATGTAAAGGCTCGTTTACTGAAGTAAATACTGGTTCTGCTTGATCCATATTATATTATTAGCTGAGTTGTTTTATAATTGAAATATTGCAAATAATAATTGGGCCTTAGGTACTCTATCTCTCATCTCTATTGCAAATCAATCAACCCTTTCAATACTGCAAACCCTATCATCTAATCAACCTACAATATAATACATTGGCGCCGCCAACACAGAGCTACTATATGGCCATTCATGTTCAATATTGGCTTCAATAGTTTCGCAACATAAGAAATGAATCGAAGTCTTGGCTAATTTTTAATTTTTGGCTCGAGACCGGTCGATACGTAGGCTCAAAGTAAATAAGTAGAACCTACCTCCACATAGCTTGACCCTCTCTAGAACTCTAGAGAGCCGCACAATTGATTATTGATGGCCTGTTGACTCCTTCTAGCATATATATCACATCTTATCGGTAAGCATATATCAATATTCTATAGTCTATTTCTATTCAATATTTATTTGCTAATATCATAACTTTCTCTCTTGCGCTTGCTCCGCCATATTTTATCATAGGATACACCTTAACACAAATCTATTTTAAAGAGAAATGAAGAGCAACATGTCATCATCCATTGCTACCCTATTGGTGGCAACATCAAGTCGTTTTGCAGTAACATCTGCCTTCTCTAGTCGATCGGTTGTTCCCAAAGTTGCTCGTGTAAGTGAATTGTTGCATTGTATATTGTATATAGTCATTATACTTTTGTGCATGTGATGTGTCACTCATCAATATCCTTTGATTTGCTAATGGATGGATACAACAAAACGTACTAAACAACAAATCTAAACATCAATAACTGTACACAAACAAACAAACAAAAACAGGCATTAACAACAACACGACAAATGTCATCTGGTCCAATGCCATACGATGAAGATAAAATGCCAATCTACGCCCTAGGATTAAACATTGGTATGCAAATATCACAACAGACCGATTTTAAAAACTTATTAGAAGAATCCGAAATGGAAATCTTATTAAGTGGTTTTAGTGATGTAATCAAAGGTGAAACTGGTACTGCCAATCCAATGGAAGTGTTACAAAAGTATGGACCGGCCGTGAATGAATTACTAAGGACACGTATGGAAGGTATTATGGAAAAGGTGAAGAAGGATGGTGAGGAGTACATTACTGGTTTCTTAGATTGTAATGATGAGGCTGAGAAGACTGATTCTGGTATGGTCTATTATTGTATGAAGGAGGGTGATGGTGCCTCGCCTACTGTTGATGATGAAGTTGAGGTTCATTATCACGGTACCTTGACTGATGGTACTGTCTTTGATTCAAGTGTTGATAGGGATGCTACTATTAAGTTCAAGTTGGGACAAGTTATCAAGGGATGGCAAGAGGGGTAAGTGTCTGGTCTATTTGGTGGCGTTCTTTTCTTTTACTTGTTGAGCCGCGAACTAACTGTGTTGATATATGAATTACGACATATTCACAGTCTTGCCATGATGAAGGAAGGCGGAAAGGCAACTCTTGTTATCCCACCTGAATTGGCTTATGGTGATGCTGGAAGTGGCGGAGCTGTACCTCCTGGAGCCACTTTGAAGTTTGAGGTTGAGTTGTTCAAGGTCAATCCTTAATGAAATGAAGAGGTATAAAGGCGTTCTTGGGGAGATAGTTTGCGGATGTGGTGGTTAAGCGTCGGCATTCTAATACTATTCTTGTCGACTTAATTTACAAGACAGATGGTGCTAATCAGTTTTAGCTAATAAAATAAGACAACGATTTGAAGAGTATATACCGAGTGAGACACCAGCTAGTTCTTTATGAATACTCTTTTTTTAATATTATAATTAAGCAAGGCCTTTGCCTCTCATAGCCTCTTTAGATTCCTTCACCCTCACCACTACCATCATCAATTAAGCCTAAATAATTATCCTTGATAGTACCAATAGCAGTTATATTTCCTTGCTCGACAGTTCGTCCTTTAATCTTCAACCGCACACCACATCCTGCTGAAATAACAACCTCCTTATCATCAGAAACCCATGAATCCTTCTCACCATCAAACCCATTAAACATATCCTCCGGCATGGAATGCTTCGAAACGAATATACGCAATGGACCGACATAGGCAAAGAAACCCAATTCATTACATTGCGCTACCGTGGCATCCACTACCTCATTAATAAATGGTCGTAATAATAATGCAGTGTATTTCACATAGAATATAACATTCCCGGTATCATATTCAATAATTCCCGACTCAATTTGATCTTCGGGTACTTCAATTACATTTACAACGAAGCCATAGTTTGCTAATGCTAATCCTTCTACTTCTTCTTTTAGTAGACGTACAATTGTTGCACGTAACTTTTGTCCAAAGTGAATTGGCTCTAGTTCTATTTCATGTTCGAGTGTTTTAACGTAGAACATAATTTATTTGATTTTGTTGATTGATTTGATTGTATTGTTTGTAGTTCTAATATTGTATAGTTTTGTACTGTGACTTTATCACAAGGTGTACGTTATCAGTTGCTGTGATGTGAGGTTGTTGTGTTGTCTTTTGTTTGTGTATCCTAATACCGCGTCTCAAGCTAAAAATCCCAGAACTATGAACGACCCCCTTTCTAGATATACTAGATACAGCAAGCAACTAGCTAAATAACACAACCCTTTTTCTTGATACACTACAACAACCAACTACACTATATGACGATAAGAAAGGCAACTATTTGTACTACGATATCAACACCACCAATACCAACAACTCCAAGAAAAGGCTTGAAAGGCGGTGAAATTGCTGCGAAGCAAGGATACCGCATCTTTGCAACAAAATATCGACGCGATGATGGCATTGCTACTAGAAGTTGAGCTCATAATTAATGATCAGCCTACTGCAAACTATATAACTATATTAAACCATATCTATTCTCAATTAGTTTACTTTCGAGCGATTGGCGGCGTTATCTTCTTCCAGAGAGCACATCGAAAACTTCTTCAGACCCATAAAATATAAAAGATATCAACTTCCCATCATCATGTCAAGTAATATATTCATTGTAGCAGCAAAAAGAACACCCTTTGGTGCCTTTGGTGGATCATTAAAGAAGCTATCATCAACTGAACTCGGTACAATTGCTACTAAATCAGCAATTTCTCAAGCAAATCTTGACCCATCTCAAATCGATGCAGTATACATTGGTAATGTTATCCAATCAAGTGCAGATGCCGCATACCTAGCACGGCATGTTGGACTCAAATCAGGTATACCAATATCATCACCGGCATTAACAATTAATCGATTATGTGGATCTGGATTTGAAACAGTCATTCAGGGTGCTAAATCAATCAAGCTCGGTGAAGCAAAGATTGTCGCGTGTGGAGGAAGTGAAAATATGAGTATGGCACCATTACAGGTTGATGGGAATGATGCGCGATGGGGTGTATCACTTGGTAGTGGATTGAAAATGAGAGATTCATTATGGGATGGCTTAACTGACAGCTATGCGGGTATTCCAATGGGTATTACTGCCGAGAACTTGGCTGAAAAGTATAATATCTCTCGAGAGGATTGTGATAAACTGGCAATTCGTAGTCAACAAACTTGGGGAGAAGCACATAAGAATGGTGTATTTGATTTGGAGATTGCTCCTGTTGACATTGAAACCAAGAAGGGTACCAAGGTAAGTCACAATATATACTGATCCATTCATGCAAATCTTATCATAACTCATACCAATATACTAACTCCCTTTGTAGACTGTGGACACTGACGAGCATCCTCGACCAGACACATCGCTTGAAAAGATTTCTTCGCTTCGTCCGGTATTCAAAAAGGATGGAGTTGTAACGGCAGCAAATGCATCAGGAATCTGTGATGGAGCGGGAACGATCATCCTTGCTTCAGAAGAGGCTGTGAAAGAGCATGGTTTGACACCACTAGCTCGTTTGGCATCATATCATGTCAGTGGATGTGCACCTGAGATTATGGGTATCGGACCAGTACCTGCTATTAAGGGAGCATTAGACTCGGCTGGGATGACACTTGCTGATGTTGACCGAGTTGAAATCAATGAAGCATTTGCTGCTCAATTCTTGGCATGTGCAAAGGAACTTGAGTTGGATATGAGTAAAACAAATTTGAATGGAGGCGCCATCTCACTTGGTCATCCACTTGGTGCATCGGGAAGTAGAATTACAGCGCATCTTGCAAATGAATTCCAGAGAGCAGATGGGAATGTTTATGTTGGCTCTGCTTGTATCGGCGGTGGTCAAGGTATTGCGGTTGTACTTGAAAGAGTGTAAGAGAGAGTATCTTAGATGCTTTCATAATACCTAAATACTGTTTGTATATAATATAAAGTGTAGTACCTGTGTGATTGGTAGCTGCTTGAATCAATACTAGCCTACTCTCACTGCACTCCACCCTTACTCTTTCTCCATGCGTAGGATACCAATGTTGGTATCCGACATAGTAAAGAGTAGGACTGTGTCTGTGGCCAATGGCCAATGAGGTGGCCAGTGTACTGGCCAATTGTTTATTAAAGTGGCCAGCAGACACAGCCCTAATAAAGAGTGTGAGTGATAGGAATTGAACTGAAGTGATGATTATGATGTTGAGTAAGTTTTACCTAGAGTTGATGTATTGATTCTTACAACCTGGTATTGATACCACCGTAAACCATTCGATGGCTAAATCTATGAATTAATAGTTTATAGATATGTCCATACCCATACCCGGCCCCACAGTGAGAAATGATGGACCACCAACAAAACCTCTGCCTTTGCAACAAGCCCCAACAGGCGATCAAGATGAAGCTTGGTCGCTTTATGATTTCGTTGAAATCAATGGTAAATTCAATCATCGGGAAGATAATATAATACATGGTAATGTCACTTCCATAGCACTTTACAGTAGTCCAAGAGGAGTTACAACCGAGCACTCAGAAGATGATTGGAAAAAGATCGGCACAGCTATGACCAAATGCATCAAGTTGAAGGAATTGAATTTAGGATCTATCAAGCTCACAAAACAAGTTGCCAAGTACCTGTTTGAAAATCGGGGAACACATACTTGGCCAGAACTTGATGTCTTTAAAATGTACTCAGGAGTACGGGAATTAAGGGCGCTTCTTCCTACTTTAAAATCGTTTCCATCACTCGATACACTGGATCTATCACAATGTCGTGGATTGGGAATCCAAGCGGCAAAGTTGGTTGGAGGTCTACTCAATCAAACTAAAATATCAAAACTTCTTCTTGATAGTGATGGGCACTATCGTTCTAATAATCAGAATTTGAAAGACGACGGATTGAAATGTATTCTTGAAGCATCAAATGCAAAATATATCACTAGATTGAGTGTAGGTGGAGGTTACACCCATGTGGGATATGAAACTTTAGCTAGCTTCATACGAAAAGATGATATACAACTCAGGATCCTTGGTGTAACCATTAAAGGTGACAGGACAGTAAGCGGAGCAGGTATGTCTTTTGAGGATATACAGTGCATGTTCATCGAGTCAATTCAAAACAAATCAAAATTGGAATCCATTACACTCAGTGAAAGTTATTCCACGCCCAGAGATATAGTCTTAGAAAAGCTATTCAACCTGGTTTGCAATACCGAAACTATTCAATCGGTTATAGATAGTAATCATAAGTTCCGTGCTATAGGATATGGATATAGTGAGGGTGGTCTCTCGCGTGATGATTCTAAAGAATTAACTCATGCGTTTGAAATAAACAGGGTGGCATCTGATACCGGGTCAACTGCCAAAGCAATCCGTAGAAAGGTTAGAAGCTTCTATTTTCAAAAGCCAGAGTTTGATGTTACATCTTTTGTTGATATGGATGCCAATCTACTACCATACGTATTAGACCTTGTGACAAGGATTGAATTTCGAGATGATCAATGGTTAGATAGCAGGTGGTCTAGTATAGATAGCAGATGGTCAAAAAAGAAGGAGCCTTTCTTGGTACCCAGTTATAACAATCTCAATGGTATTTATCGGCTTGTGAAGAACTGTCCTGTTTCATTGTTCAGTTTCCCTTCACCCCGTGATTTATTGACACAGAAGGATGATTTATTGAAACAGAAGGATGATACAATATTGCAGTTGAAGGCAGAAATGGAAGAGCAAAGATTAAGAATGGAAGAGCAAGCAAGGGAGATTGAACTGCTTAAGAAAGGTGGCCCTACTCCTTCAAACAAACGTGCTAAAACGGGCGATGACAAGGCTACCGCTAATGTAGCCAGTGAAATCGAGAGCAGATTTGCTGCTTTAGAAGCTGACGTTGCCCTTTTGAAGAAGAACATGAAACGTTAAGATTGCCTAGATGTGTGTATCCAAGTTGCACTCTTTTGTACATATTATACAGTGTATTCGTATGTCTTAAGGGAAATTACTGTTTCTTCTCAATCTTCTGTGTCTTCTCTAACTTTTCTAGACATGAACAAGGAAACCATCCTATTGAAACATCCTTTGTACCTCCTTCTTTTGTATCTTTTACTGTATCTCCTTCTTTTGTAGTACCTCTTTCAATTGAACACAAGTTATATTGTCCACCCGGTCCAACTCCTTCTTCAATAACACCAACAATATCACCTTCTTTCACATCTTTTAAACATTTATGCCCATCAAATGTTTGTGGTACTTTCCTGATTATACATTGAAACTTGTATTTAGTAGCCGTCCCA
>Ga0214480_100583_pt1 | contig 18195 bp, 8 predicted proteins | sample M1_20Mar14CPVII9_3_FD_165042 | JGI IMG/M metagenome (GOLD analysis project Ga0214480, IMG submission 165042) | Marine eukaryotic communities from Monterey Bay, California, United States - M1_20Mar14CPVII9sort6BwellE17 | ecosystem: Environmental > Aquatic > Marine > Unclassified | place: USA... | reverse complement strand
GTCGAGGAAGAGGCAGGAGCGAGGGACGTAATAATAGCGACAGGCGCAACTCTTCCAAGTCAAACATTAAAAAGAGTAATGGTGACAATGGAAAGAATAATGATACATCTGGTGGCGGAAATACTAGTTCGTTGGCTGCTGCAGCAGCGAAGTCCCAACCGACAGCCACAGTGCCTGTTATGCCAACAATGCCAGTACAGGAAACTAAGAAGGAGCCACCTAAGAAAGTTAATTCGTTTGCGGCGTTTATGGATGATTCTGATTCTGATTAAGGAGTACCACTACTTTTGAGGTCTTTGTTTCAATTAAATGTGTGTGTACGGTGTGTATTATGTAAGTGAGATGATACCAAGCTCTGCTGAGTAGCTGGGATAAAGTTAAAGCAAGCTCTAATATCAGATAACTTTTTTATATTATCCCCCTCTGCAATGCAAATGTGAATATGCAACACCAAAGGCAGTACCGAAGCCTGTGGACTAACATGATTCGAAAGAGCATTAAAAGGACTAATTAAGCCACAATATCGGCACGCATCTTAAGCCATCTCGCAACCTAAGGTATGAGAAAAGTGGTGAGGTCAAATCTTGCATTTTGTAGGTGGCCACCACTATAAATGGCACCTCTCATAACTCAGCCCCATCCTATTGCAATATATTGTTTGAACATTGTTTCTAGACCAGTTTTGCATGTAGAATTCGTTTTTGCTACTTCTACAGGGTGAATATGACTGTAAATTGTAGTAATAGAGTGCCAAAGTTTTGACTAAGCTTTTTACATACAAATTTTTGGCAACTTTTAATAGGCCGATTCAATACAAACCATCTTACATACAGCTTCCTAATACATTATAGAAGAGATCTGAGTGGTATAATAATGTAATATGACCATTATTGATAGAGATATGCTAGGATTAGTGTTTGACATTGAAAGGTTTTTAATATCAATTTTTGGTCTTGACTACCTTTATAAGACTTGTGCATTTTCATTTTGCTTCCCCAGAGGTCGACTCGGGCAGAGCTTATAATAAATAAATACATAGGAATTACACTTTTATAACTATCTAAAGGTCACACGAGGTATTTTCTACTGGCCTGGTATACAACAAACCACGGTCGTACGCGTTTTGACAACTGAGCTAAGCTCCTATAGGCACGGAGGGCCTGATTCAAACAAGTAGGAAGAGGATGACGCTATTGGATGGCCAATATCGGCATATATACGCATAGAATCATCAATATTTATAGCGCTCTATAAGCTCTAGTAGTAGTACAGTAATAAATTTAATATGGTTAACCACATCAATGAAGAAGAAAAAAAGACAGAAGATTCACATCATATGCACTTTTCTGCAAGAGGCATGACCAATAAGAAGTATAGTATCAATCATGATACATCTATGCGCTCTACTACACCGCGCAATTCTTCATTTCTCCGCAGTCCTTCGCATACTACTGATGATGATAAGTATAAAGGCAACAACAACAATTATTGCAATGAGAGAACAAAGTCATGGACTGACCATCAAAAGGCACCAGAACCTTTTTCCTCTCCACTTCATAAAAAGAAGGGCAATAATAGTAGTATAAAGAAGAAGTATGGGTATGGAGATTTGTTCAATAAAAATACAAGTAATTGTAGCGATAGAGGAGATTGTATGTCTGTAGGTAGTTTGAGAAGTAAATCAACATTAGGCAGTGACATTGATAGAGATTTTAGAAGGAAAGTAAACAATAGCTATATCAACTCTAGAGGAAAGAGTGACAATAGAATAGAGAGACAAACGTCAATAGACAGACGACGGACATCATTTACAAGAGCCGATTTTCCATTACTTTCACCTACACCAAAGCAAAAGAAAAATGTACTAGATTCATCTTCCTCCTCTCCAGACAGACAATCTTCATGGTCTGCGATTGTTGGGAAGATTGAAAAGGATGTTACAACTGCTAATGATGATGATGATATAATAGATGGGATACCTCATTTACCTTTATATGCCCCGACATCTGAAGAGACTGCTGCAATAGATATAGATGCGAATCAAGTAGTATCATCTGATGAAGAAGAAGAAGCAATGCAAGCAAGTAAAACCTATTGGCAACAAAGTCAACAACGACAGCGTGCACACTCCTTTCATCACTATCCGTCTTCATCTACAAATAGAATAAAGCAACATCAAATTAAAGATGACGAGACAATGTATCATCCATTTTCATCATTTACAACCATGTCAATATCAGCACTGCAGAATGATATAGGGACGTTATTGGCACGGTCAAATCGTGTTGATGAGGCCATCAAACGGTATAAATTGAGTATTGAATCAGCTAGAATAGCTTTAGATGAAATGGCACATTTAGAAGAAGAGGACAATACAAACAACAAAACCCTTAGTAAAGAGAATCACCCACAAAAGAAATGTCCAAAGGTTACAGAAGCTGAAGGACTGGCCTGGTTTCGACAGAAGTTACTTCGTGGGGATATGGCTCCAGCTCCTATACAAACTAGTGACACGGAAGAAATGACTGAAGAAGAGGATTGTGATGATGGAAGAAACTCTCCTGATTTGACAACTACAATTCCCTTTCAACCTGCAGGGTTTGGGGGTTGCGCAATACAATCTCCACGGCGTTTACGCAGTGCATCATTTAGTGTTGCTGATCTATGCCCTACACCTTCCAAGCATAAACTCTCCGTGCCAAAAATTGAACAAGCCAAGTCAATAGATCAATCACCAATATCACCTCTACAACCATCGAAAATATCTCGCAATACATCTCATCCAGTAACTGCTCCACATCCAGGCAAGTCGATGCTGGCCAACTTTCAACCACATAGTACTCCTCAATTATCACGAACTCGGAGTTCTTCATTTCATCATCGCCATCCGTCTCATACTCATCACAGTATTGTACCATCGGATGATATTGTGCATGATCTTCATGTGCATCAAAAGTTAGATTGTCCAGACGAGGTTTATTCATGTCAAGGCCTTACTCCTTTGGGATTGGATTTCATAATAGACCCAATACCAGTATTGGGATCGAGCTTACGAAGTTTAGTGGGTTCTAGCACTGATGCAACACGGAGAAGAAACAAGATGACAATGGTTGAATCGGTTACATTGATTGCGGCAAGGTTAAACCTAGCAAGTTTAGAGTATCGCAAGTCTGGTGGAGGAGTTGAAGGAGACAAGTTACAGCAAGTATTGAATACCCTGGAGCTTGCGCTGAAAGACTGCCTAAATACCAAAGAATGCAATTCAACTTTGTTTTGTCAACTCAAGGCTACAGTACACACAAATATTGGTATAGTTCAGTATAGATTAAAGAAGATTCGAGAGTCAATATCGAGCTTTGAAGAGGCCAAGACTTCCCTTGAACAAGGAGATATATTATCAGAGATCAACTTCACTCAATCAAATGAAACGCATGATGACAATAGGATTCCGCCACAAAGCTACCTTCTCCTTGTCATTCGTCTGAATTTATCTCGAATATCATGCCGAATGAACAAACTCGATGATGCATCAAAATTTTGCAAACTGATAGCTGAAGATAACAAACCACATCGAAGGAACTCATCTCGGCGCAGTTTAAGTAATACTGGATACCAACATACGTCATTCCGAAGGTCAAACTCATTCTCCGCGACATCGTCCGCTTTGGATACGGCAATGGCAGCATACGATCATGATATAGATCGACGAGCCAAGTGGTTGAGTTCAGTGGCTGAGCACTATATTATAGGCTTAGTACACGAGGCAAACGGTGAAGCATCGGATTACAAGGAGGCTTGGCACCATTACAACCGCTTACTTTCGCTTGCTCGTGTGAAATTTGATCATAGACATGTATATATCTGCACATTACTAGAGAGGAGGGGTGCAGTATTATTCGAACAAAGAAACCTGGGCGGAAGCATGCTTTCATACCTTGCCTGTATGAAAATATTAGAGCATCAACAATCTACTGGAAGCAATATCTTTAATGAAGCGGATCTTGGACGGATTTTATATGCGGTTGGACGTGTATTACATGACAATGATGAATACCATGATGCAATCCACATGTACAACCGTGCATTAGTTTGTCAACGCAACCTCGCTTCTGTTTCAGGTCGACCATCACTCGATGTTATAACAACACTTTGTAATATTTGTCGAGTGCACCATCTCTCGGGTGAAATCGATGCTGCATTGGCAGCAAATAGAGAAGTTTTAGATCTAGCATTAATGCTTGTGGGAGGAAAGATGGAGCACCCTTTTCTTATCAATCGCTTGAAGATTGAAGGGAATATACTAGTTGAGGCCGGTAGATTGGATGACGCTATGAACACATTTGTCGACGCCGCACGGAGATGTAGTGATGATGGACGAGATACAATGATGTCTCTACTGGTAGGTGGACAGACAACTTCGTCGAGCCAAGAAGATGCTGATAATGGAGACAGCTCTGTATTGTCAACACGAAGTGCGGCTGCATTAGCCCTAGAGATTTTCTATCAACATGCTGCCGCTGCTTAGATCGGTAAATTAAGTGTATATAAACAGAAATAGATTAGGTGATTCTAGCTTTAAGTATGCTTTAGTAACCCTGCTGCCGGGGATTCATTTGATTTTGATTTCCAGGTTGTTGCTGCTGCTGTTGTTGTACTGGAGCTTGGAAATATTGTTGTTGGTAGCCCTGAGAGTTATAAGCCATGTGAGCAGGCATTTGTGGGGCAGCAGCATAGTAAGCTTGCTGCTGTTGTTGAGGTGGTGGACCTTGATACTGCTGAGAAGACATGACAACTTGTTGATTGGATGATGGTTGTTGTCCACTCTCAACAGAAGAAGAAGCAACTCTAGGGTCCTCTTTCCATGGAGCAACGTTTGTACCAAAACCAGCCTTGATTCGTCCCTTCTTCTCCAAGTAATCGAGAGATTCACCTTGGTACCATTCGCCTTCAATCGACCGACCTGTTTTACACCTCATTCGGCCGTTTCCGTGCGGCTTTCCGTGAGAGTTTACTTCGCCAGTATACCAGCCTGAACATTCTCCTGAAGGCGCAGTATAAGGCATCCGTGATACGCGGTTGGTTTCAGGCGCAGTAAAATTTCCCTCAACTATTGCTTGCTTTTGAGATGGGGATTTATGACGACGTTTCTCACTGCTGCTGATACCCTCATTACTTTCAGAAGCAGTATATGATTTCAAACTGTTACCCTGTCCACCTAGTAGTTTATTCATCTTCTTTGAAATCTCACCAAATTGATCCTCAGCTGAAGACTTGGCCTCGGCGCAGAATGGACAAGTATCTTTAATGATATCCCAACCTTTTGCAAAGGGCGACTTCTTAGCCAGTATGATACTCGGATGATACTTGCATCTTCCAGTCTTCTTATCAAATGCAAGATGCTTCTTTGATAATTCAGATGCTGATACGTTTTCAATCTTAGTACTACTCTTCTTTGTCTTATTGGGACCAAGGGTTGCAACGCCACTCTTGACATTGAGATAGTTGAAGGTCTTGGGTGAAATTGAACGAGAGGGTCGGGATGGTCCATTATCAGAGGCAGAGGATTTTCCCTGTCGTTTCCTTGATGACGACCGTGCCCTACTTTGTAGTGATGCCAAAGTATTGATTCCCTTATCAAATAAGGTCTGTGTATGTGGTAGGCTAACTGGGGTGAGCTCAGATGTCACCGATGATTCTGCCGGTATCTCTAATACACGTCCTCTATCATCCTTCGACCTGCATCGACCTCTCCGTTGTAAGTCGCCACTGCCTCTTATATTAGACGACTGTGATGAAGGGTAAGGTGGGTGATTTGGGGGTTGTGGAGGAGTATGTCTCTTCTTTGTAAGGTCGTTGGTATACCCTTGTAATGCAGGCACATATGGCATCTCATCCCTCCTTCGTTCTCTGGATTTTGATCTGCGTTCTTGCGATTTCTTACGACGTTCTCTAGATTTTGACCGTGATGAACGCTCCCTTGATCTTGATGATACAGACCTAGAAGCGGTCGCACTATCATCAAATGATCTGCCACGTTCTCTTGATTGGACGATATCCCTATCCATTAGACGAGATGGCTCTCCTCTTTCCTCTTGCCACTTCTTGAAACCTCGAGTCTTGGCTTGTGACTTCCATAGATTTTGATAGGGTGCTTCTTCGATACAACTTGGACATGACTCGCGAATAATATCATATGAGCCACCCAGCAACTTCTTCTTGAATAGTTTAATGTTTGGATGTTTCAGACATCTACCCTTTTTATCGACATTATCAGGAAGGGTATCCACTGTTCGAACAACTGATGACGATGCAGGGCTTTTCATTGATGATGGTGACATGATTGAGTTTGGGGTTTGAATATCTTCTACCGGTGTATTTATGGGGTTCAAGTTGTTGATTTGTTTCTTTTCATATGGTAATTTCCGTATTGAATTGACAAATGATGCAGTTGTTGTGGTACTTGTTGCAGCCTTGGTATTCTTGTCATTATTATCATTGTCATCAAATTGAGATATTTTGACAGGACGGGGGGAGAATCCTTCTCTGCTTGACACCGACATTGAAGAGTTATTGAACTCTTGTACACTAGACATCATGTTCCTGTTCTTCTGCTTATTTGTCTTGCTGTTGTTGTCGAGATCATTTAAGGACATTGATGCAAATTGTATGAATTGTGCTTCATTCTTATCATTTGATGAAAGAGATGAAGACATATTCATATTCCCCTGGTAGCTTGCATTCAAATTGCTCTTTCCAGAATTACTGGGTATTGAATTCTTCAATATCCCTCCTTTAGGGACTCCTTTAGGAGATTGTTCACTCTTAGCAAGCTTAAGGTTTGCTATGCGTAACTGCTCTTCCATAACTTTATTCTTATGTTCCAGCTGTTCTTTCTCGTGCTCTAACTCTCTCTCGCGAGGAGAAAGTATTGTTTGCTTAGACTGAGGTATCTCCATGCCCCTCTGTGATAAATTCCCAGTAGATCGAGAGAAATTCCTTTCCGATGCAGGAGTTGGAGGTACTGTATTGCAATTAATGTTAGATGCACTCATATTATTACTTTTGGTATCTAAAGTTGGAGAACTAAGGTTCTGAGATCGCCTTGGAGGTGGTGGCGGTGGCGGTGGCGGCGGTGGTTTAACCATTGCAGAAGAGTTACCCCTATTATTCATAATGTTAACATTCGTATTCCCAACCACTTGTGGAGTTTGAGGGCTCGTCTGTTGTTGACGGGATATTGGTTGATTAGATGTTGCATTTTGTGCATATGAAATGAGCCTATCTGCTAAGTCGTCTGCAGATGTATTTGGTACCTTATTATTGTAGTTATTATGATTACTAGATGCATTTGCTGCAGCTGCAAGAGCAGCATCTGTGGCAGAATTGTGAAACTCTCGACTCATACTATTACTTTGTTGTGATTGTAAGGATGTGGATTCTATCCTATTATTATCATTGTGTTTCTTCTTTGGGTTGTAGCATATCGCGTTGGCGGCAGCTCTTTCGTAATTTATATGATTATTACTATCATCATTCATTGTATATTAATTAAGGGCTACTGTTATGTTGTTGAGTATCACTTTGCAACCTATCACTTGGTATTGTCATTGTGATCGACTCTCTTGTTCTTGAAGATAATTATTACTCTATGACCTTCAAATATCTAATCGACGGTATTGCTCGGCGTTAGCAGCACTTGATCCTCATATCCATATCATTATTATTGCTAGATATCAATCTATGCCAGTAGGAAGAGACAGATTGTGGCATGGAGGCTCAACAGTAAGTTTACGAACCGTTTAGGGAATAAACTATTAACTATGCTGCCTGTTGTCGAGAGGTCGAGAGTATACCGTATGTTTGGAATGTTATGCAAAAATATTTTTTCATAGTGAGTCTACATAGCCGACCCATATATCGATGGAAAGCTTATATAAAGACCTATCTATTGATGCATGATATAGTTCCATAACACATTTGGTGCGTGAGTTATGTTGCATCCAATGTTGAGCTGACTTTTCATATTCGACTGCGGAGGAAGGTATTCATAAAAAATTACAGTCATGACTACCTTTCACACTCAAAAATAGGCCACGAGTTCGATCCTCAAAGTGTTATTTTTAACCCACCTTGGAATTGGAGGAATTTAATTTGCAATGAAGATATGTACTAGGTCCTTTGTTGTTTTTATGCAAGATAGTTGAGAAACTGAACTGTGTTGCGTAAAAAGAACGAAGGTCTAACTCGATATATTGACTTCAAAATAAATTCCTCCGTTTTTAATTTTGCATTTCATTCCAAACATACGGTAGTGGTTTTTATATGATTGCTACATGTGTGTGCAATATGTATTAAAGAGGTCAATTGCAATAATCTGTGATAAGAAGAAATAAATGTACTAGATACAATGTTGAGATAAGCAAGCATCAAATCATTGCAAACCTCGATATCTTTGTAAATATCAAATATCACAGCGCAACAAATAACATCTTTTTCTATCATGCAACAACAACAACAACAAATTCGTGCTTTTTTGCATTACCCTTACTGAATTGCAATTGCCGCCACCATCGACTTTCGACATCTACACTTTGCAGTTAGTGTAGGTACTCAACCTCTGGCCATTATCTATCTGCCATAATGATAATATTATTATATCATCATGGAGTACTGACTTTTATCATCCTTCTGCTGTTGCATCTAACCCTTGCAACCACAGACAATGAAGTCTGTAGTGAAGATTATAATGATGCACCAAGTAACAGTAACAACTTTTATGCATGGTCACTGGGAGATTATCCATCATTGTTGAATGCATTATTTCCAAACCTTGGTAGATTTCAGACTGCTTGGGAGACTCATCCATTGCTGTCTCGCGTATCTTTTCAACAAGAACAAGATACACAACCTTTGGATAACAAACAAATTATACCAACTATACAACACAATCGACAACTCATATCACAATTAAAACTGATAAACAATCAACATCAAGATGAAGATCCAATACTATCACTACTATCAGTAGATGATACAGCTCTAATACTTACACAGCCTGATATGACTCATGGTAACGAATACAAGCTATTAAAAAAGATTATTATACAAGATGGGCCCGAGAAGGGAGAAGAATATAATGGTATGCTACCCGGAACTCAATATAGTTTACAAGATATTTTACAACATTTCCATTATGGTGCATTTAGTTTAATTATTAACAAGGTTGAGCAACGATGGAGACGTATTGCAAACTTTGCTCACCAACTCGAGGATGAATTAGGAGTAGTAGAAGTTAATACAAATCTATACATGACTCCAGAGGTTGTTAGTGAAAAGGATAGAACTAATGAAGATAAGAAGAATGGTAATGTTAGAGAAGGATTTGAGGCGCATTGGGATTGGATGGATGTTATAATAGTACAACTATCAGGAATGAAAAGATGGTCAGTAGCAAGAGAGTCGAGTATATATTTATCAAGTAAAGATCAAAAGAGAAAGCCCACTAGTAAAGAGTTGAAACATGTACAAAGGTACGATGACTTCACATTATGCCCTGGCGATATACTTTATATCCCGAGAGGAAGTATACACAACGCATCAACTATTGAGTTCGAACATTTACAAGAGAGTAACAGTGATTTGGATAGCTGTCCTCCCTATCCGAATGATGCATTAGATCGGCGCGTTGGTCCAAGTTTACATCTCACATTTGGCTTGCTCGAATCAAATGATGCAACAATAGAAACTCTCTTACACTATGCATTGGATGAATATCACGAAAGTAGTGACAATGAGATTGCAGTTTCTGCAAGTACTTGCTCAAGCTTGAATTCTCATGGAGTGGCCGTTAGTCATGATATTCGTTGGTCTTCAGTTTTTCATCATGTAATAGCAGAGGTTGCTAGAAGAGCACACATATGTGACCACATACTACAAACAAATCGAGAGCCCAGCTCTACAGACATAAACTGCAATGAAGGGACAGGTATTCTTCGTAAGTCAGTACCACTGATGCTAGATGATATCATTGGAAGTAGTCAGCAGTATTTGAATCTCAAGCAGACTTACATGAGCGGATTAAATATACTTGTATCGTCGGCAAACTTAACCAAGACTGCGACGTTTATACAGACCCATTTACTCAAGCCACCGCCAGATGATGATGCTCTGATATTTCATTACCCTTCGTATAGTCAAGATGATGTGATTATATGTCCAGAAGCACTAAATGGTTTGCCTGGCGATATCTTCATTCATCAACTGAAGTCGTTTAATCAGTATGCAAGTGAGCAATTTGATAAGGCATTTGCAAGCTTAAATAATTGGGGAAAGCAGAGACGCCAAGATGATAGACAACAACAGCGCATTAGTTTGGATAGAGTCGGGCAGTAAATTTCCAAGTATGATAGCGATAGCGTATCCTTTAAATGATATATTTTGTAGCCTGAATAGACTCTCGCAACTTCCCTATGGCATTCTGAAATTGAGAAGTAAAGCTTTTCGCAAACCTTTCAACTTCTTCGTTCAGTATCTTCTTATCGATATCATCTTCCATCACAATTTCACAAAGCCCATTATTTTGAATATAAAGTATTCGCCTTTGCTGTCCAACCTTGTCCTCTACAGAGCACTCATTGAAACTAGTATTCCATGTAAACTTCTTGTTCAACTCGAGTTTCCTAATCAGTCTACAACGAAGTTTCTCGAGATTGAACACAAGTAAGATGATGGTTCTCGACTGCTCCGACTGTAAACTGTCTTGCAGTAATCCCCTAGCTTGTTCAGATTGATGAATCGCGCATCCATTAATGCTCATTAAAATATCACCGGCTTTGATTCGACCACTCTTTCCGAAGCGACCGTCCACATGATTGATATGTACTAAATCATTGATATTTTCAAAACCGATATCCTTCAAGCAAGCTGAGTCTGATATATTTAACATCTCTAATCCACTTTCCCGAGGGCGCTTGCCCTTGAAGGCAGTTATTGTAAGAGTACCCTTCTGAGCCGATACCTTAAGAAACTCTGATGATTTCGTGGAGTTTTTAATACGATGTCCATTAACCAATAGCAGTTCATCATTGACGGACAATTTAGAGTTGATAAATGGTGAAGTGGGCAGGACTTTACTCAGTAATGTCCTTCGGCCTTTGTCAATAAAGACTAGACCAGATCTGTCATCTCCAGTCTTCTCTTCAATGGATACAGATATATTAATAATACTTGGTATATGATACTGCTTGTTTGTTGGGGTATTGCTTTTGTTTGGCTGTCGGTTTGATACTTCCCTATTTATCTCCTGTTGATCATTCTCATTAATATTATTATGTGTCATCACTATTGCAGCATCAGTCCTAAGTGATTCTTCCACTGTAATGTTCATTGCTTCATTCTCCACATCTTGTGCTTTTATTTGAGAGGATTGTCGTGGCGGAGATAAGAGATGTTCCTCATTCTTTTCCTTCATGTTAGTTTCAGATTCTTGTTCAGCAGACGACTTCATCCTCTTCATTAACGGCCGGCCTGTTGGACTTTTCATTGGGGATCGGTCTACAATACTACCTGTGCGATTATTGTTTGGTACCCCATTAGATACATCAATCTTAATCTCCTTGGTTGTTATGTCAACCTGATTGTTAGAAGTTTGCCCGGCCTTCTCTGGTATACTATCATCTCCTTCTTCTTTTGACACATCATTATCCTTGCGTAGTAGTGCCTCTTCCTTCTGTAATAGTACCTCCTCGGCTAATAATGCCTTATCGAGCTCATCTAATGACGAGTCATCATGTGAACCATCATCTTCATCACTCTCATCAGTGTCCTCTTCCTCGGTAGCAGTTTCACTTATATCACTATCCTTTACACTTTGGATAGATATTAATCCACAATCACTTCCAATTGAAAATGATTCAAATGATGAATCATCTTCAATGTTAACATTCTTCTCACTATCATCATCTGCAACTGACATTTTGTTGAGTATGTATGTAGTACTATTAGACTTTATGTTGATATGAATAAACTATATAATATCGACCAAATGCCCTACCCAAATTAACAAGCAAATACACTCAATAGGTATACAACATCAATATAATATTATATCAGCTATATATAAGCAACAACCACATACAACAACATATGATTAAAGCCAGGTCAACACATTGAGCGAGACAAAAAGCAAGAAAGTGCGAAGGTTAAGTGAGTGGGGGTATATGTCATCGATACTCTATCCTCTTACTTGTAACATATCTAACAACTTATACTTATATACTTTACATCAATATCTCTAGACTATATTTCTACTCCAGATTCATCAGCAAAGCTTCCGGCCTTGAGTAAACTTGCCTTTTTACTACCTCTCTTGCCCTTTGGTGACCTTTGACTTTGTAACTGCTTTAACGAGCTTTCAAGATTCTTTATAGTCATCTCCTTCAACTCTAATTTCATATCCATTTCCTCTTCGATTATCTCCTTCTCGCTTTCTAAATGAGCAATCTGTTCCAATAGCGGAGCAAGTTTCTCTTGCATATCAGAACGAAGTGAATCAACAGTAGATTCAAGTACCTTGTTGGCATTCTCGAGCATTACCACCTGTGATACCAAGACAGGGTCGTCGCCTGCGACTTGATCATCACCTCCATCTCGAAGAACCCCAGCAGATTTGTTGATTTCAACCAACTGATTCTCCAACGCGGATCTCTGGGCTATGACAATCTTATTCTCTTCAGTCAGATGTGCTACTTCAGTTTCTTTCTCCTGTTGAGACTTTACACGAAGCTTAATCAATTCAATGTTTAACTTTTCAATTTGATCTTCTTGATTTGAGTTGCTAGATTGCAATTCCGAGAGCATTCTCTCCAAAGACAAGTTATTTTCTCTAAGCTCAGCCATCGCCTTGTTATTCTCACTGCCGCCAGCACCAGTATCTTGTTGGTCGGGTGCGTCATCAGACATAAACAGGGCTTCATCAACAATATCACTTTCATTTCGTTTGAAAGCCTCACTTAGTGATCTTTCCATATCAGTATGACCACCCGATAGAGTGCGCTCATTAAGGTTCATGAACGTCTTCTCGAATCCTGCAACCTGCATCTCGTACATCTTGTTTTCTTCTGTCAACTTTTCAATCTTTTGTGCGGCGGTATATTCAGCCTCCTCTTTATCGTTATCCATCCTTTCAATATCACCCTTCATCTTATCCATTATCCTCGTGTTGGAGTGTATCATAGCCTCGAGTGATTTGATCTTGAGATCTCTCTGTCTCACCATTGTTTGTAAGTTGGCAGATTCTTCCGGACTAGTCTTTTGTCCAAACCCTGGCAGGCGGAATCGGCGAGCTGATCCTCCTGATGTTGGCTGAAGGTTCTGTGCTCCTTCTCCATTCAGAGCTGCTGCAATATTATCAGCGGATGCATTTTCCTCTCCATCTCCAACAGTCGACTCATCAGGTGCAGTACCTTCGGCATAGATGTAATCCACACGTAGTTTAGTAAGCTCACTCTTACTCTCCTCAAGCTGTGATTTGACTTGTACCAGTTCATCCTTGGCAGTATTGGCATCACTCTTATATCTCTTCATTTCAATCTTGAGGTCTTCAACAACATTTTGAAAGTCATCGTATCCCTGTGCAGATGCGGCCGCTGTTACCGATTTTCGAAGCTGTTCAATCTCATCTAATGCGCTTTCTAAATCACTCTGTAGCTGTGTCGTTTCACCTTCCTTCTCTGACAATTCCTTCTTCAATTTATCAGTAGTACGAGATACTGCAATGCCGTTACCAGCCTTTACTTCCTTTAATTTGTCAAGCTCCAGTACTGCTGAATCTAATGCGACATTATTCGTTTCTAAGGAGCTGGTTAACATGGTAATATCGGATAATGCAGTTTCCAACTCTTTCTTAAGCCGTGTAACCTCCATCTTCTTCGATAATAACTCGCCATGATTACTCTCTTTCACAGGCGAATCACCATCAAGTCTACCAAGTAACTTGCTCCGTTCATCTTCCCACAACTTCTTCTCCTGTAATATCTCACCATCTCTATCTAACAGTGATTGCTTAAGTACCTCACATCGTAACTTTAATTGAGTAATCAATTCATCCTTTGATTCAAGCTGCTTCTCTTGCTTCAAAACACCGTTGGATAGTTTTCGCACTACCTCGCCATCATACATTTTAACAGCCGACTTATTGGCAAGTAACTCCTCAATCTCTGCAGATGCCGTCTTTGCCAATTGCAATTCCCGATTCAATCGTCGGGGAGACTTCTTCTTATGCAATCGTTTATTCTCTTCCTCGAGTTTGCATATCTTTTGGGTGCATACTTTTTCATACGATGAAAACTGTTGCGCCGTTGAGCTTAGGAGTGTTAGTAATTCCTTCTTCCTTTTACGTAACTTTTGATTATCCTTGATGATCTTCTTGACTACATCTGATGTAGCTGGCGGTAGGGGTGAAGAGTTGGTGGGAGAGTATATGTTACTTGACTCGTCATCTGGAGATGTAATGTTTGTTAGCTTTTCAATGTTTGTCATCATTACAGTGTGATCATTTGGTGTTTGGGGGTAGTCTTTCGATGATTGAATATCATCCTCTGTTGAAATACTTAATGGACCGCTGTTACTAGCCTTTTTCCAAGGAGCTTTCTCGGGAACCTCCTCTTCTTTCTCTTCATTTTGGTGACTAAGCTTGGTACTTGCCTGTTTTAGCATGGATGCAAAATCCGAATCCTCATTCTTTTCATTGGTACTTATCTCCTTGTCTACTTCTGTAGGAGTCGATGCGGGGAAAGGTGACCATTTTCTTCGTGGCTGAGCTTCTTGAGCTGGAGTGACATTCCCATCTTGTGATACCTTAACCAATGGCGGCTCTGCTACTGCCTGGGGAGCATCCGATATTGACGATGATGCAGCTAACAGATCTTTTGGATTTTCATCATCCTTGTATAAATTAGAATATCCATCTCCTTCCTCGGCACTAGAAGTAGCAGTACCATTGTTATTCAACTCATAACTTCCATGAGGTGTATCAGGATCCATCTCCACCATCATATCTTTCGCGGCGGCTATATCCTCCAATATATGTGCTGGTAAATCTGACATTGCACCACTCATATCCATCATCATCATTGCTTCCGGATCGCCATTCATATTATCAGGACTTGCTGGTTTACTATTAAAATTTCCATAATAATCTTGTTGATAATAGGAACTATCACTTTCCTCGGATGGTTGATCGGATGTATTATCATCGAAGTCTACTACTTCATTATCATCATTATCATTCTGTGAAACATCATGTTGGATACTAGGAGTATTATTATCTTCAGTACTACCAACGTCACTATTAACACCAACATCACTCATTGCCAAATTTAACGAATCGGTATCCTCATCAACATCGTCTCCTATTGAATTTCTCTCACCAACATCACTCATACCATCCATTTCATCTTCGGTATTACTTGATGGATGCGCGGAATACCAATCATCACTTATACCACTAGTTTGCTCTTCTATTTCTTGTGAACTTGCCTTAGGTGAGGACGGAAACGCGCCCAATTCTTCTCTATTGGGTGACCGGGGTGGTAATTGTGAATTATTGTTTGGACTACCTCTATTATTGCCAAAGTGGGGTACTTTCAGTTTCGTCTTCAACATACTAATTCTATAATTCTATCTATATAATATATATTATATCAGTTGCAATTCTGTAATAATGCGTTTGCAATGTAACTTTCTGTGAGCTAGCGTTATAAATCAAAGTAAGACCGATATGCAAACTAATTTCAACTGAGCTTTACTCTATATCTACGCCAATTGATATGATGGGGCAGTGCCGGCCGACTTATTAGGCTGATCAATAGCTGTGATGAACAATATACTGTTTGTCAGTTTTCAAAAAGGATACCGCTACATCAATTGAGTATCCTTACTTTTTGTTGTAGTGCAGCCTTTTGTTGTTGAACTACCTCCTCATACTCATCTCTCTCCTCCTTCAATTGGATGATAATAGACACATAACAACCTATTTTTATATGTCCTTGTTTGCTCTGGAGTTTGGTTGGACCGATAGAGTATCGAGTTTGGTATGTTATAATATATGAAATATCCTTCATCTGATTGAGTTTAGGGAGTTAATGTCTTTATTGCTGTATAGTGGTTTGGTACCATTATAACGGTATACTATGCATATTATACTTAAGTTGGATAGTTTATGTGATAGTTTAATTGGCTGGTTGTGAAGACAGCTCAGTATTAACATGTTGAACACATGATGTGCAAAAAAAGATGAAGGGGGCTTGCTTCGCTTTGGTACACTTTGTAATCATACTATTGCAATGAAGAACGATGGGGTGTGAGCATTACATATCAATTTGATGTATGGTTTCTAACCTTTATATGTTTGTCTCCCTTTTTCCTTTGCAGTAGCCGTCAAATACGATAAAGTATCTTCTTTTCAATCACATTACTCGACAGTAATTAGACAACTGCACTTACAGATACATTAGTACCATACCAAAACAATAATAAATAATATTATGCTGGGTAGGATTCGATCAAGTCTAACGGGAGAGCCCCCATCTCCGGATAAATCACCCAAACCACAAGTGCAACAACATGCACAAAACTCTGAATCAACAACAACACCTCGACCTGGCTTCCTTCCTCCATTTTTCAATAGTCCACAGCCATCTAATAACAATAATGGAATATCGTCAGACCAAAGAAGATTAACAGCATCCCCTAAAGAACAACAACAACAACGATCATTCTTTGGATATCTAGCTGGTGCAAATTCTCCTTCTCCAGTGCCGGCTTCTCCTGGAACTATCCGTGCATCTGCTTCGGCATTACTTAAACTTGCCACACCACCCTTATCTAATGACAATAGTAGTAGTAATGCACATCCGGAGATTAATCCAAATGCATTAAATGATGGAATTGATAATGTAGACCTAGCAAAGAGAGACACACTTGAATATCAAATCAATCGTCGTGATGCATACATTACCAAACTACAGAGTGATTTACAACGGATGCAAAGTCAACTATCACAATATACAAAAGATAACAATACCTTACGACGACAACAATTAGAATCAACACATCGACATGGTATTGCAATTAAGTTATGGAGACGTACGAATGATGGGTTGAATGCACGTGTGGAATGTTTTGAGAATGAAACAACACCCACGGCTGCACGTGAAATTGCCAACTTAATCCGTGATGCAGCCCCACCCAATAAAGATTCGGCATACCTAATGATGTTACAAGATCAATTAAATAAGGCTACTGTCAAATTAGATCATTTAGGTTCACAGACTGAAATTGTATTACATAAGGGCGAAGAAGTTGTTGAATCACTAAGGGAGGAAATGAATGAGGTTATTAGGGAACGATGTAGGATGGAACTTGAATTATTAGACCAAGAGCAAATGTTGGAAGATGAGATGAGACGGATGGTTATGAAGACAGAACGTAGATTGAAAAGAGTTCAGGGAGAGATTGATTATTTGGAGAAGAATGCTGTGGAGGTTTTGAAGAATCAAGAAGACAGTGAAGGCTCAGAAGATGAGGGGGGAAGTGAAGAAGTTGAGGGTGATGCAGAGAAGAAGGAATATGAATCGGGAGAACCGAAAGAAAATGATACAAAGAATGAGGATGCTGACGACAAGAAAGATGTTTCTACCTCCCATGAGACTGGCGATGATTCAGGAGATGCCTCGGTTACAGAGAAGGAAAAGGAGAGCGAAGAAGAAGATGATAAAAGCAGCCGTAGTAGCGACTCTTCACACTCTGATAAATCTGCCGAAAGTGAATCAAAGATAGCAGATGATAAGCAGTCACCTGAAACACTCCGTACAGAATTGAGAAAACTGGCAATGGAAAGAGATCGTACACTCTCCGTCTTGCAGAAGAAATTGCGAGAGAAAAATGGGGAGTACCACACATTAATGAGATTGAAAGGTAGTAGGCAAAAAGCAATTGACGACCTCCAAGCTGAGAAGGCTGATCGAGAAGAATGGGAGAAAAACAAAAGCGCTATATGACTATTGCCTTAAAATAGTAATGGACAACTGATCAAATGCAATCTCTACCTTATCTTAATTCTCTCTAAACTTTTGTAAAGACACAATGGCTTTATCCGCTTCTTCTATTTGCTTCTTCAACAACTCCAATCCTTCC
>Ga0214480_100582_pt1 | contig 18223 bp, 12 predicted proteins | sample M1_20Mar14CPVII9_3_FD_165042 | JGI IMG/M metagenome (GOLD analysis project Ga0214480, IMG submission 165042) | Marine eukaryotic communities from Monterey Bay, California, United States - M1_20Mar14CPVII9sort6BwellE17 | ecosystem: Environmental > Aquatic > Marine > Unclassified | place: USA... | reverse complement strand
CGATTGAGGAATACGAACAAAAGCACCCCGACTCGGCCGAGGAAATCCGAGAGGTACTCAATGCGATGCTTGCCATGGAAGATTTCAAACCCCGGCAGGAAGCCTTATCTCCAAGGACACCGTTCGACGAGATGGCCACCGGCAAAATCCGCCAACTCGGTGAATTTCGAATTCTGCGAAAAATAGCTCATGGTGGCATGGGGGTTGTCTACGAAGCGGAGGAAAAATCTCTTGGACGGCGTGTCGCTATTAAGGTCCTTGCGAATCATCTATTGTCGGAAAAGTCTACCGTGGAGCGTTTTCATCGCGAGGCCAAGGCCATTGCCAACCTCCATCACACCAATATTGTGTCGGTCTTCGGCGCCGGCTTTGAGAAAGACCTCCATTTCTATGTCATGCAATATATCGATGGCATGAGCTTGGAGCAGATGATCAAGTCAGGCGAGGTTCACCGACAGTTTAAAAACAACTGGAAGTGGATCACCGAGGTGGTCAGACGCGTCGCATTAGCACTACGACAAGCCCATTTGCGGGACATATTACACCGGGACGTTAAACCGGGAAATATCTTAATTGATTCCAATAACAAGCCCTGGGTCACTGATTTCGGTTTGGCGAAATTCGGGGAACAGGATGACTTGACGCGACCTGGTGATGCTGTCGGAACCCTCCGATATATGGCGCCCGAACAATTGGAGGGTCGTGCTGATCCAAGGTCTGATCTGTACGGTTTGGGACTTGTCCTCTATGAGCTTTGCACCGCTCAACAAATTTACGCTAATCAAAAGTCGCACGTCGTTCTTTCTAAAATCGGCGGTCGGGAGCTCCAAGCGGCGGCGTCTGTCAATCCCGCGATTCCCCGCGACTTGGCGATGATTGTAAATAAATCCGTCTCCAAATCAGCCGACGACCGCTATCAGTCTGCCATTGACCTGGTGGATGATTTGGACCGTTGGCAGCGGGATCTACCGGTATCGGCTCGCCCGCTAACCACCGTCGAGACCGTCTGGAGATGGGCCAAAAGAAGTCCTCTTTTGGCCGGTTTATGTGGTACCATTGCCACGCTTTTTTTGGTTTTGACTATCGCCTTGTTCTCTGTCGCATTCGCCAGGATCAATGAAAAATCGGCCTTGCTGGACGCCAAAATTGCCAATCGGGATGCAACGACTCAACGTGCAGCAGCCGAAAACAATGTCGAAATTGCGATGGAGGTACTCGATCAATTAACTAACGACCTGTCGGTATTTAACAGGGTAAATTCAGCAGCAGCGGGTACGCACGCGTTTCTTTTTTCACCTTATGGCGGTTCACCGGTCTCGGCGCTCACCGAAAAACAACTGTTGTTAATTGACAGGTTCTACAAGGCGCTTGGCCGGTCGAGCGGCATTAACAAAACGCTTTTGATGCGCAGGAATTTTGCTCGCATCAGGATGGCCGAAATATCGATCCAACTGGGCCGATTCGAAGAAGGGATCAAAACTCTGCTAGAACTCGATTCGGATCTGCGGGAAGTAGAACTTCCAGAGGTCGCAAGCCTACAACTTTGCACCGGTGATTTACTCGGTTATGCACATATGCAAATCCATCAATACGATAAGGCCAACCTGTTATTCGAAAGGCAGTTGGCGTTAGTGAAATCATTGGGACTACAGGAGTCGGCAAGACATATCGAAGTCGGTAAAGCCCTGCTGGGACAGGGTTTGTCGGCGCACCAATTAGGTAACATTCGCCGATGGCATGGAAGACTCTTGGAAGCGATTGATGAATTTGAGAAAGTCGTGGATATGTCCCATCCCGAAAACACACCACTGGCGACGCTGTTTCTTTCGAGGACTTATCTCAATCTCCCGCCCCGTTTCAACCAACCGTTTTACAACGCGTTTGCCGAGGCAAGAAAAATAAAAGCGATTATCCTTCTTCGCAAATTGCAAGGTAACGCGCAAAAGGAGTATTTCGAGATGTCCGCCCAACAACGTCGGTTATCAAGTCGCAACCGAATGTTTCTTTATGATTATTGTGTGGCATTGTCAATGGCGCCCCCGGAGACCGGACCGATAGAATTTTCCGATGGGACGGAAATGGGATTGGTCGAGCTGCTGACTCAAGCCATTCAGGAGTGTCAGCAAGTCGTCGAGGATTACCCAGAAATATCTGCCTATCGACTAGCCTTGGCGATTTGCCAACTCCGTTTGGGAGAAGCCCGCTACGAGGAGTTCGAGAAATTCGCGACCCGGTCTAATACGAACATCGATATTTTGGTCCGGAGTTTCCGCAACGATTCGGTTTTCCTAACGGAATCTGGCAATATCAAATTAAAAATTGGTTCTTTTTACCTTAAAAGCCGGGAGTACCAAAAAGCCCGGGACATGTTTCAGCTCAGTATCTCCTCTCTAGAACAGTCACAGAAATCAGCTCCCGACTTCCCCCGAACCGGCGTTCTTCTGTCGAGAGTCCACCAATCGCTTTCACTGGTGTTTGACGAGATGGGTGAACAGACTCTCGCCCAATACCATCTAGAGAAATCCAAAATGCACGAACGATCAAATTTTCAAAATCGCCCGCAGCAGCGGAACAACCAACGCCCCCCCCGTTCGCCGTGACGGCTGCCAGAGCTGGTTTCGATAGGTGGGAAAACTTAAAAAAGTTTTTCCACAGGATTTCCACCATCGGTCAAGGGAACTGGTCGGTCGCCATCGTGCAGAATGTTTTGATGGTCAATCCCCATCGACTTGAAGATGGTCGCATGGAGGTCGGGGATCGATACCGGAGAATGAACTATTTTCTTTGCCAAATCATCGGTCTGGCCAATCGCCTGCCCGGTCTGAAGCCCGCCGCCCAGAAAAAGACAGCTAAAGGCCGTGCTCTGATGCCCACGACCACCACCAGCGTCAAATTCTGGCGGCCTCCCGAATTCTGTCGCAACCACAATCAGCGTGGTGTCCAGGAGTTTTCTTTTTTCCAGGTCGTCCAAAAGGGCAGATAGTGATTGGTCCAATTGTCGTATTAATTGATGTTGGTTTTCCTGACCCTGATTGTGTGTATCCCAGCCTGTTCCATTGATAAAATTCAAATTGAAACCAACTTCCACAAATCGGACACCCGATTGCACCAGGCGTCGCGCTAAAAGGCAGCGTTGACCAAATTCACTTCCATATTGATTTCTCAGGTCATTATTCTCTGTTTTTAAATCAAAATTCTTCATGAACTGAGGGCCCGCCAGCTTCATTCCAGCCACGCTATTCTTGTAATTCTTCTGAAGGATGCGGGCTGGATTGTTTAGAAGCTGTTCAGAAGACAAATCCTCAAGCAGGCGATTTCGGCGTAACATTCGGTTTTTATTGACGTCAACGGGTAATCGCAGGCCCGCTGGACCGGCCTTGGTATCTGTTAAATATAGATAGCCGTAGCGGCTTCCTAGAAAACCAGGCCCCCGGGTGGCACTGGGATAACCCATTAGAACGTAGCCCGGAACACCCTCTCCCACCGGGGGGCGTTCGTGAATCACCATCGAACCAAGCGACGGATACACCGTTGTACCAGTGGCTGGGCGGCCTACATGCATTCGGTTAGTGGCCGCCGCATGTTCGTCAATCACGTCATGGTGGACTGATCGAATGATCGCTCCCCGATCCAAGCGATCCGCCACGCCTTTGAGGTGCTCGCAAACCGAGACATCCGTAACGGAAGTCGGGATGCTCGCGTAAGCGGATCCAGGTCGCTTGTTTTTTTGTTTTGGATCCCCCATTCTTTTGGGATCAAAAGTATCCAGATGGCAAGCGCCACCTCCTAGCCAAATAAAAATGCAGGCGTCTGCTTTTCCTTTTGGAGGATGCGATGAGAATTTGACCCCTCCTTGATGATTAGGAATCCCCATCATCGAGTTCGCAACACCAGGTGCTAACCCGGCCCCAATCGTTTGAACAAATGCTCTCCGATTGCATTTTTGCATCATTATTGAACCGTCCTGAATTCTGGTGTGTTGAAAAGAGCCCAAACCACGTCTTCCATACGCTCACGCCAGCGGGGTTGAAGCCTGGCGGTGGGCCTGTCTCCCTGCCGAACCGCGAGTTCTATCTCCATCTTGATTCTCGTCGCCTCTGGGTGCAGGTGATTTGACCACGAAACAGCCGTGCGAAATTGAGACGCATAGTCCCCGGTCTGAGTTGGCCCAGCGATTAAACGCCCCTCAAATCCATTTTCCAGTTCCGCGGTGACGATGGCCAGTTCCGCAGAGGAAGGCAAACGCCCTAGCACCTGGAGATAGGAATCTTGAGTTAATTTTTCAACCGATCGCGACTGAATAGCCAATCGCGTAAAAAACGAATCAGCCGATAACTGTGTCGCGCGATGGGCTGCATCCCCGTTGGCCAAAACCAGCGGCTGGATGAGGGTCGCCGTTTCCTCTCGTTCGGTAATCGGATTGGGACGGGACTCACGCCACCCGAACGCGCTTAGAACATCGACCACCGACTGGGCTCTGGGCAATGCAAGGGCGGGCCGATCTCTTTCATTGGCCAGCCCGATAAGCTCCCAACTACGCGAGGGATTACCTAAATTTAAAAAGGTACTGGCCGTTCGTCGGCCTTCGGGATCAAACGTCAGCTCACCGATCGACATCGGCTTTCCCGAAATTGAAAAAAGAGAATCGACAATCTGCTCAGCTGTCAAGTTACGAATTTTCCGAGCTCCCCAATCCTCAACAAGTTCATCATCTTCAGACGACTGACGCTGGTAAGCATTGGATTTCATGATCAATCGAATTAACTTTTTTGCGTCATACCCGTTTGAAGTAAAGTAATCGGCAAGGTATTCGATCAGGGGAATATTATCGCTGTCCTGGATCACAAATTCATCGCTGGAATCAGCTAAACCTTTTCCCATCAATCGGCTCCATATCCTGTTCACCATCACCATCGAAAACCGGCGGTTTTCTGAATCGGTAATCAACTCGGAAAGTTTTCTTCTGGTGTCACCCATCAATCGCTCCGCTCCATCTTTTCCTTGACGGGATTTCGAATTCATGTCACGGTTGAAGGGCCAATTGGGTTGAATCATTTGCCCAGGCTCGAGCGTCACCTTGATGTCGGAAAAATTTTCCGAGTTCGCAACAGAGCTGGTTACCGGTAATTGAATTGGCTTTTTTCTTAACATCGCGGCCAGCTCAAAAACGTCTTGTTGTCGAATAGAGTTCGATGGTGAATCGTGACACCGGGCGCAGGTGAGGTCGATTCCCAAAAACGCCCTCGCGATTACGTTGGCCTTGGCGGCCTCGGGAACATCGTTTTGACTTGCCTGTCCAAACCCAGCGGGACCGCCGTTGAATTGGCTCCCACCCATCGAAATAAGCTCTGAAACGAAACGATCCATCGGTTTATTGTCCAGCAGCGATTCGTAAATCCAAAACCGAAAGGGACCGGTGTTGTTCAGTTTGGGCTTTAACAATCCCGGGTTTTCAGCCAGAACATCCTGCCAATAAGAGACCCAATGGTCGGCGTAACCGGGTTGCCGCAAAAGATAGTCGATCTCTGTGGATCGTTTAACAGGAGACGGATCGTTAATAAATTGACGTATTTTTTCGGCCGAAGGCGGTACTCCCACGGTGTCGAAATAAACCCTTCTCAGGAAAACAACATCAGCGGCGATGTGAGTCGGCGTTTTTCCCTCCGCCTCCAACCGTTCAGCAAGCAGACCATCGATCGATTGAACACCCATTTTTTGCCTTCTTGCCTCAACCGTTGTTCGAGCCAACTGACGGCGCGTCGTCCAATACGGTTTATCCAACGCGGAAAGTTCCCGCCGTTTTGCTTGGTTGATTTCCGACAATTGATGTTGATACGCTTGCACGTGATTCTTCCACTGCGTCTGGGACAACTTCGGAGCAGAGCCATTGGAAAGCAATTCAAAAAATCGTTGTTGAGGACGCTTGATCCCTACAATGCATTCGCCAAGTTCGTTCCTTAACCCCTTTCCCCCCACGAGAGTTTCCAAACGGAAAAGGTGTTTTCCTTTTTTCAACGTCAATGTCAAGGAACACTCCCGATGTCCGACCCGTATTGGGTAGGCTTGAGGGTCTTTAATGGGAGCTAATATCGGAACCTCTTCATGGCCACTGGCGTTACGGGTCATCATCGAGAGTTCTCCCACTACCTTATTATCGACCAACAAGGCGGTTGCATTTTTTGCTCGAAAAAAGACCTCGTATTCTCCCCCCTCCAGGTTAACGAGAATTTGACATCGGACCATATAAACGGGAGAGCGATCGCTAATCACTCCCGGACGAACATATTTTTCAGGAATACCGTCGAGCCCAAAATGGTTAAAAAAATACCTCTCTTGGGAAGGACCATTAACGCGAAATGGAGGCACTCTCTCGGTTACATTTTCAAAAACATCAATCAACAATTTCCCCGTCTCCAGAGACCGGTCAAACTGAATGTCTGTGGAGATCGACGGCGGTTGCTGACTTGCTGTCTTGACGAGTTTAGACAATGAGTTGGAATTTCTTAATATTTCCAGGTCGCTAATCCATCCGCGATAACTTGAATCACGATTTCCGCCCATGGATGAACCGATCCAGATTTCATCGTTGTCGACCACCGGCTCGAGGGTCGTTGGACCACCCATGTCCCAATCCCCCGACGTCGTTTGACCGTCTACCAATGCCACGATTTTCGTGGGATCTCCAAAGCGGTAATGGATCGCAACATGATGCCATGATCCGTCAACCGGAAACCCCGTTGAAGAATTCCAGCGGTGATAAACTCCACCTGCTTTGGATCCCGCGGCACCATTGACCACTGATGCCGAACGAAACAAGAAACTGACACGTGCTGTTCCGTTGATGCCTCGCAAACGCAAGGCGTAATTCTGGTTTTCTTTATCAAAAGTGGTGCGGCCTGTTCTTCCTTTTCCCACGATATAGATTTGTTGATCATCCCGCAGACTGCTTGGAGCGACCCAAGCAGAGATCGTAATTGAGTCGCCGTTTCTGAATTGAGTCGATTGGTCGTTTCCGGGGATTTTCAGATAGGATGCACCATCAAGGAACAGGGCACGTCTTGAATGGCGGGTTGAAAAAACCTCAATCTGAGGTTTTCCATGGGACCGAACATCCGTTCCAAACGTGGAGGGATCGGACAATTTCAATTGCAGTACCGTCTCTTGTGCGACAACCGAAGTACAAATCTGCGGTGCAACATTTAAAAAACAAAGGCTCCAAAGAACGATGTAACTAGATTTGGTAAGCAGAGATTCCATCAGTATTTTTTTGACGGGGGGACATGGCGGTTTCCGATTCACCATTGAATTGTAAGGGGAAATTGGTTTGTTTTCCAACAAATGAGAATGCTTTTCTTTACCACCGGAAAAACATCGATCCGGCGGAAAGATTCATTCAATCTCATCAAACATCAAAATCGCCTCTTACCCGGTGTCGAGGGTAAACTATAATGGGAGATGACCGCAGCGAGTTGGTCCCACTCGTCACGTTGGGGAATTCGTTCTGGCAGGTTAGCTTTGGGTCGTCTGCGGCGTACCATCCCTTGCCAGCATTCTATCCTTGGCGACCGATTCACCCATTCTTGTCCAAAACCCGCATCCGAAAAGATCTTTCCAGTTTGAACTAAAAAAATGTCGCAGTCGTTAATCCCTAGAGAAGAACGAAAAAATCGACGAAAACTCGTTGTGTCGGCCATTTCTCAAATGATATTTCTTGTCGTCGTGGTGGGCATTCTTTTTGCCCTGTTTTACTGGCTAAAATCTGCGGAACACACAAGGAAGGAGGCGAGAACTCGTACCGAAGCGAAAGCCGCCTCAATTGCCGAAGAACTTTTGCAGGCCATCGAATCCAGTGACACCTCTCGAATTAGGGATCAATACGATTTATTAAAAGAAATCGATCCGGTCAACCAAAGCCTTCGGCACCTGATCTGGATAGCATCGATGATCACCAAAGATGCCCCCACCTCCGAAAAGATGAAAAACGAATTAGCCCCTGGCGATGGGCAAGAGGGATATGGACCTTCCCATTTCCTTGCCGGACAGCAAATGTTCGCAATCAGTCATCCCACACTCGAGGAGGGCAGACAAATGTTGGTCCACTTTCGGGCCGCCGCACGGTCTGACAAGGTTTCCCCTGCTGTTCACCGATACGTGGGCGACGTCTTATTCGCAATGAAACAGCACGGAAAAGCGGTCCAGGCGTATCGGAAAATGAAACCACTGACGGCCGATTTACAGTTTCGCATCGCTACCGCGATCCGTCACACCGACCAAGGATCAAAGTTCCTTGACGAAATGCGATACGCCTCTGATCTCTATGAAAAACAAATTAACGCCAACCCGTCTGACGACGCGGTTTACGTGAATTGGACCCGATCTCTTTTTCATTGTGGCTTAGTCGACAAAGCAGAAACACTGTTGATCGCCAGAATGAAAAAAGACGACAACCCTTTCCTGCGAAATGCTCTGATTCAAGCCTATCTAGCCCATTTAAAATTCGTCGGAGATTTCCAGAGACGAAAAGAAATGTTGCAGCAAATTTGCGAACTTGATCCAGACTTGAAAATCAACCCTCATACCCGCAAGGCTTTTTTCGAACTTGCCAACCATCTCGTCCAAGAAAACCGATTTGAAGAGGCTCGGGCCTACTATCTCATCAGTGCTAAAAAAATTGAATTCCCGATTTCGGTTAAAAACAATCTCGCTTGGGTAGAATTAATGCGTCCCAATGGCAACTTACAGGAAGCACTTAAGTTGGCCGACGAAGCAGTTGCTGGAAGCCAAGCCAAAGTGGCCGGTGAAGTCTTTGGAACAAGGGGTCAGATACACGCCAAGTTGGGCAACTGGGATCTGGCGCTTGTAGATCTGGAAAAAGCGTCGATGGATGCAGTTGAAAAATCTCCATCCCGGCTTGCCCTGGCGGTCGTTTATCGTCGCTTGGGAAAAAATAAAAAAGCGGAACAGATGTTTATTTTAGCTCAATCCAGCTTTCAGTCGCTCGATGAACTCTCCAACACCTATCCCCAGTAACCACTCCAAAGAGTTGTTAGCTTGGGCATCTTGTGATGGCCTGGTTGTTTGGCAACAGCCGCGCTTTTGCCCTCATCCTGATCTTTGACCAGGATCGGTGTTTGCTCTTAGCGTCCACATCGATCAACCGACCAGATCGCAGAATGCCAGGATTTGATAACATCATCGAAAGCCGTTTACGCATCGTTCCGCGTTTCCGATGGGCGGGCCTTTATCTCTGGGGCTCTTTAAAAAAACAGATTTCAGGGACGAAAACGCCACAGAGGTTTTGTTAAGTCAATGAAAACCTCAGTCCTTAACAGTCCTAAAGCTGAGGGACGAAAGAGGCAAAGCGAAAACAAGTTAAAACAGTTAGCTCTTTCGATCCACAATTATCACGATGTCCAAGTCAGATTCCCTGCCGCCAATTTCATCGGTCGCAATGGGCACCGACATAGTTGGAGAACCGGCATGTTGCCTTTCCTCGATCAGGGAGACCCTTACTACGATTACCGGCTGAAGAAAACCTGGAACAGTCCAACCATCGCCAAGGTCTTTTCGAAAGATTCCGGACGTTTGTCGTCATCTCGATGCAACTCTGGACACAGTTTCACCGTGGCACCTCGCGTTGACGGGCCAGAATACGGGGTTTTCGGGGCAGAAGACTTCTTTCACCAACCTGATTGATGACAGTTCCAACACGATTATGTTCGCCAGCGGACGGACCAAGTTTTGGTGAACGAAACCACTGGAGATTTCCTCCGATCCGAGCTTGGTTGTTTCTTTAAAAGGCATCCCTTTTAAAGACGGTTTTTACGTCGCATTATTTGACGGTTCGGTTTATCCCGGCAGGTGTCAACTACCAAACATTGCACCGCCTTATCCTAATCGCAGATAGAGAAGAATCTGGACCGATCTAAAAGATCATTTTGCCAAAATAAAAGAACCGCGAAATCCTGGAAAACAGCTCAACCCATCGTCGTTTTATTGGAACTGAAGAAACGAACAAAACTCTGATTTCAAATTTTCCTTACGCACCTGAGGGAGCGTCTAAAGCCAGCTCTTCTCGAATGATCGAAAGAAGTTCGGCCCCGGTGATCTCAGGATCCCGAGTTAAATCCGCCGAGATTTGAACATCAGCCAGACGCTCGTATCCCAACGAACGATTTTTCAACAGCCGAGGATAGCATCTCCGCAAGGCCTGCGTATCTAATTCATCATCCAAGGGTTTAAACTCGGACTGCCAAACCACAGCTTTTGGATTCTCAAAAAAGTCTTCAACCATTTCATTGATGAATCGTTCACCAACATCGATACCCACTACCAAAAAATGTTCTCGCACCCAATCCAGCAGACCGGAGTCTCCATAGATCAAACTGCCTGTAGCATCCAACACAAAGTTATTGTCAACAGGAATCGCCACCTTGGAGAACTCCCGTTCCAATGAAAGATATCTGTTTTTTCTCTCTTGATAATGCTCTTCAAATGGGTACCCCATCCAATTCGCCGCTTCGCTCATCGTCGCTAAACCCAACGATCGATTAATCGCCTCATCAACCACAAAAACGGAAAACCCTAGTTCTGAATTCCATTTGGACGCGGTCATACTCTTGCCTGAATTGGACATGCCAATCAACGCCACGTGAAGACGGTTCTCTCGATATCGCTTGTCAAATTCATCTCGGGTCATCTTCATTTTCGTACCATTTGTTCTAGGCTTTCCATTTCTACCAAAACACCCCCTTACAGTGAACTCTTTTCACCGGACGCATCGATACCAGCGACAATTTCATTAACGGTCTTTCTCAGCAATTCATTTCCGCCAAACACCATTCCCATCCCCCGTATTTTTTCAGTATCAATCTGGTTTTTTGGGCGGATGGAATGACCGTTGATTTTGGCATCGCTTCCCGAAATCTCTTTGGCAAGATGAGCCACGTCATATTCTGAAATATATCGATCGTAACACGCGAACACTTCGCCCTGGAACTCATCCCGTTCCAAAAGAACTCGCATTGATTTAGCCACGTCGTTGGCATGGACTTCTTTCCCTCCCTTGCCGCAAAACACCTCCTTCCCTTGCATCACGTTTCGTATCAGTTCGAACCACTTGGATTTTGATAGTTGGTGGTGCAGCCCATAAACCCCGGTCGGTCGCACCACGCCGATATTAAATCCTTCGCTACGAGCGTAACTGTGGACAAATTTTTCCACGGCCGCTTTATGAGCACCATAGTGCGAACTTGGAAAAAGAGGATGATTCTCATCCAAACGGCGATCATTGAGAATTTTGTCGTGGACGGCGCAGCTGGACACAAATAGAAACTGTTTAACACCGGATTTCTTAGCAGCTTCGATGAGTTTTAAGGTGCCGACAAGATTTGTTTGGACGAATTCAGCAATTTCTCCTTCTTCACCCTGAAAACGAGATCCCGGACGCCAGAATGCATTGTGAATGACGGCATGACAATGCTGAACTAAATCGCCCGCGGTATCGCACGTTTTTAGATTTCCCTCTATCCATTGACAGTCTGGCCCGCCCGCCGGTAAATCCTGCACTTTCGAGTCAGTTCGTCGCCAACATTTCAATTGGTGCCCGTGGGACAAAAATTGACGGAGGATATAGCGCCCAATAAACCCGCTACCACCAGTAATTGCAATTTTCATTTTTGAAGATCCAGCCCCTACCAATTATCGTAAAAGGAAAATTTTGTTTTAATAAAGCCCGCACACTGTCGCTCCGTCGGCCACCGTGCTGCCGCTAATGGGCACCGAGTTCCTGTTTTCAATGAGATCATGGTGGCTCTTTACGCTCTTTTCTCCGATGAATCTCGAATGAAAGCCTGATCTTGTCAGACATCTTAAAGAAAATCGTCGCCGACGCACAGATTCGCATTTCTCATTACAAACGCGAAACCGATGAGGCCACGCTTCAATCGGCCGCCGAAGCGATGCCCGCACCGGCCAATTTCCTTCAAGCGATCGAGAACAACGATGGGGTTGCCTTAATTGCGGAAATTAAAAGAGCCAGTCCCTCAAAAGGAATGATCCGTGAAAACTTTGATCCAGTTTCAATTGCCCGGGACTACCAAAGCGGTGGCGCCACCTGTCTGAGCGTGTTGACCGAAGAAAAGCATTTCCTTGGCCATCTCGATTACCTGACGGCTGTGAAATCATCAGTCGAAATCCCTCTGCTGCGGAAAGACTTTATCATCGATCCCTACCAGGTGTTTCAGGCCAAAGTCTGCGGCGCTTCGGCGGTGTTGCTGATCGCTGAATGTTTGAATGACGCAACTTTAAACCAATTGCACGACCTTATTGTACAAATCGGATTAACTCCACTGGTTGAATTTCATGACCAAAAGAATCTTCAAAGGTCGGTCGATTGCGGTGCCCAATTGATCGGCATTAACAATCGCGATTTACGAACGTTTGAAACCGATTTAACCCATTGCATCGGTCTGAGCCAAAAGATTCCAAAGGATCGCACCATCGTTGCCGAAAGTGGGATCTACACTTACCAGGAGGTCCGGAAATTGGAGGAAGCAGGGATCAACGCCATGTTGGTAGGAGAATCCTTGATGCGGGAAAGCAATCTAGTCTCCGCAGTCCACCAATTACTGGGAAAAGAAGACTCTGCCACCGAATAGGACCCACTGGACTATTGACCTGGTTTTTTACCAGCAATGAGCACCCCATGCGTTGCCGGAGCTGATTTCAAGTCACGATACATCGCCTCAGTAAAACCGTTCGCATAAAGGACTGCGGAGAGTTCTTCTCTGGTTCGAAGCCGTCCTTGCGGGGTCCGCATTTCCACCGAAAGCGCCTCCGTCGTTTGATCGAGATTCCAATGATCCTCTTCTGGTATCTGATCAATAATGGCGATCTCACCCTCTGGCTGCAAACATCGAAGAGCTGTTTGTATGAGTTGACCGAGTTGATCGTCTCCGAGACAGCGGCATCGATTGGCGATCACCACCAGGTCGACCAAAAACTGCGATCGGTAGGCCTTCGGATCCGCCCCGATAAATTGGCAGCGGTCGGTAATGTCGATACTACCGGCGGTCTCTTTAGCTCTTTGTAGTTGGTCCTGTTGGTCAACAAAAAAAACCCGAGCTTGTTGGTCATGGTATCCGATTGCGGCTCCATAAACTCCTGATCCACATGCCAAATCAACGACTCGAATTCCATCTCCCCCTTGCTTGAGATTCAACACCTCGATCAAATCCATCGCATTGGGCGTGGACATCCATTCCAGCGCAGCCCCCTGGATGGCATATTCGGTCGATTCAAGCGACTGCTGGGGATCGAATGTTTTGCTTCCCGTCCGCACCCAGGATTCCAACTGATTCCAATACCGATCCCCAAGGTCTAAGTAATCCTCAGGCAACATTTTCCCCAACATCGAAAGCGCATAATCATCACCATATTTTTCCACATAGCCTGTTTCGCATAATTGGCCCATTAGCAATTCTAATGGCCGAAAAGAGAGTTTTAATTGTTCTGCCAATTGAGTCCCAGTGAGTTGACCTCGTCTTAAGCAGTCAAAAACGCCGATTTTATTGGCCATCCCAAAACATTGAACGATCGCGTTGGCACGGTTCAGCTGTTGGAAAATATCAATGGTTTGTTTTTGGGGAGAATCGGGCATCTTGAGAAAGCTTACAGAAAAGGAATACGATCGCCGGGTTGCCAAATAGAAGAGAGCATTGACTGCGCACGCTCAACATCTCTATAGAGGAGTAGACCATCGATAGATCGTCAAGCGGACAGGTTGCCCAAGCTGGCTCGACAAGACCTTTAGCTTTCGAAATTCTGCGGATTCGTTCCATTACCCTGAACGCCGCCAAGGCGAGTCGGTCTTTTTGCCCGCACCTGAGACATTTGGACCCCGCACCGGTTAACAGGCAATCTCAAATCGAATTGCCGGATAACCTTACTCGCTTTTTTGGTAGTTTACCCAAGGCATTTGGTCCGACTTGGCAACAATTTTGTAGCGAATAAATTTGGCAATTTCGACGCCCAAATTATTTCCGCTGTTGGGTAATAGTAAACCAGCACCAGCGGATTCGGGATAATCACGTAGAAAAATCGACTGCTTTTTGAAATACTCGGCGACATCAGGAATGTCAGCCACTTTTGGCCGCGTTCTCTCCAGGGATTTGTAGATGGCTAGTCCGTCTCGATAACTCCTGTCATTGCCCTCACCGATGGCGAGCATCATCGGCAGCGGCTTGGCTCCCTTTCCAGTAAAAAGAGGGAGCTTGATGAGCGTTGTGATTCCAAATCCTTTGATGGACTTTCGTGGGGAGATCAGCACCAATCCTTTTACGAATTGTCCCTGCTTTTTCCCTCCAACGGGCTGATAGCTGTAATCCTCCAATGTCCACGCGGTCGCATTAATACCAAGGTAGCCAGTCGCGATTAAACAGAGTTGGTCGATGTTTGCATTTCCCTTGTTGTTGACTTCGTCCCGGAGATAACGAAAACAGGTCGAGATGTCTTCATTAAAAGTCAGGTAGTCCTGTTTGCGAAATTTACTGCGATCGATGGTCACATTGGTGACCGTTTGAGTACTTTCGCCATGCCCTCGCAAATCGGGAACAATCACCGCACATCCATAGGACTTTTGTAAGTATGCCGCAAACGCGGTGTAATCCTTTCGATTTCCATCCAAATCATGGAGGAGGATCACCGGGACCGATTCTTTTCCTTTAGTCCCACCGTAATAGGTGAAAACCAAATTGACATTATCGTTTGTTTTTTTGACCACTCGCTCTGGCTGGGGAGGCGTTTCATCACCATTTTTTTGTGCATGACAAAGCACCGAGGATGTCAGAAAACAAATAATGAATGCGGTCGTCATTTTTACAACACTGGGTCTCATGATCATTCCTTTATGCACCGAGAGTACATATTTCCAAAACATTGCTGTCAGGGCCAAAACAGAAAACGCCGAAATTGAAGTTAAGTTGTTTCCTACTGGTAGTTTAGGTTGATTTGCAGATATTTCAATATTTTGAAACAATTTGAGTACCAATGCCGGCCGGATTCGCTCCAAATTTAGGGGATTAAGCGGATTAATATGGTAAACTAGGGGTTGTGGTGTCAACTCCCAGACTAAGTAATGATCCGACGCGTCGAATAAACTTGAGCAATTTGCGATTTTCGGCGAGACTAGTTTTAAGGCGACAGGGTGGTCGACATCCGCTGGAAACCAAATAAGGAATTCCGACGTGAATCTAATGCAAACAGTTCGAAGATGGTGGCAAGTCAATTCTGGTCAACAGGAAACGCCATTTGATGGTGAGGCTCCATTTTGGGTTGCCAGTTTGCTGTTCCACCTCGGTCTCATGTGTGCATTGACGTTCCTGGTCTTGCCTCCCAATCAAATCCTACGCGACCTTCAACTGGTGACCGAACCCGAAGAAGAAGTAGATGACGACCTTTCAATTGCTGAAGAATTCCATTTTAGCGATGAACTGAAAGACGAGATTGGCGCTCAAAGTGAGAACGGTCAGGACATGGCTTTGTCTCGCGACATCTCTGTTGCCAATGACTCGGTCATCACGATGCCCTTGGAGTCTTTTGAAAATGAAAACGCTGAATTCATGCAGAACGACGTCTATAACGATCCCAAGTCTTTTGAATTTGAAAATGTTCCCGTCAAGGGATTCGTGGGTGAAACGGCCACCGGTGCCGCCGGGGCTATCGACAGGTTAACGCAGGAGATTCTCCTCCAAGTTCAAGAACGAAAAACTCTTTTGGTGTGGGTCTTCGACCAATCGGCGAGCCTGATAGAACAACGTGAGGCGATTCGAGAGAGAATCGCTCGTGTTTATGAAGAACTTGGTGTCATCGAAGCCTCCGGTGAAGAGGCGTTCAAGAGAGACCAGCCATTACTGACGTCGGTGTATTCTTTTGGAAATCAGGTCGTCCCTATTTTGGATCCCACCGATAGCGTTTCTGAAGTGAACGAAGCGATCCAGAAGGTTCAAAGGGATGACACTGGAGTTGAACGAGTGTTTACTGCGATCTCTACGGTCGTCAATCGTTTCGCAGGATACCGAAAAATCCGTTCCACCACCAAGCAGCCCGAACGAAATGTGATGGTGGTTTTGATCACCGACGAGGCTGGTGATGACGTCGACAAATTAGACGAAGCGATCAAGATCTGCCGCGCAAAACGGGTGCCAGTTTATGTGATTGGAGTTCCGGCGCCATTCGGCAGAAAAGAAACACCAGTAAAATGGGTCGATCCGGATCCAAAATATGATCAATCGCCGCAATGGACGACTGTCAACCAAGGACCGGAGTCCTTGATGCCAGAAAGAATCAAGCTGCATTTTGCGGGCGAGTCAGAAGATTCCATTCCCGTCGATTCCGGGTTCGGGCCCTACGGTTTGACCAGGGTCTGTTACGAAACAGGCGGAATCTATTTTGCCGTTCATCCCAATCGCGACTTCAATGGCCGTTTGAAACGAAGACAGGTGGACGCCTACTCGGCTCACTTGGCTCATTTCTTTGATCAGAAAGTGATGAGGAAATACAAGCCCGACTATACATCGACGGACGTCTACTGGTCGTTAATCCGTTCCAACGATGCCAGAATGGCATTGGTCGAAGCAGCCCAACGGTCATGGGTCAGCCAAATGAAAGAACCCCAAGTCCGGTTTGAGAAAGAAGATGAAGCTTCTTTCGTCACGGCCATCAATATCGCCCAACGCGCCTCAGCCGTTCTCTCACCACAGGTTTCGCATGTTTATGAAATCCTCAAGAAAGGGGAGGGAGACCGCCCAGAAGAAGTCAGCCCGCGCTGGCAAGCTGGCTTTGATTTGGCGATGGGTCGGGTGCTGGCCGTTAAAGTCCGTACCGACGCTTACAACGTGATGTTGGCCAAAGCCAAATCGGGCCTCAAGCCAAAAAATCCGAAAACCAATGTCTGGAATCTGGAACCATCCGATGAGGTGAATGCTGGCAGTCGAATGACAAAATTTGCAGACAAAGCCCGAGTCTACCTGCAAAGGGTAGTCGATGAGCACGCGGGAACCCCCTGGGCCTTGATGGCTCAACGGGAATTAGACACCCCCATCGGATGGAAATGGGTAGAGGAATTTGATCCTCCTCCTCCGCCGCCGATGAGGCGAGCTGCCGCCAATAATCCTGATCCACCGAGACCCAATATCCCTCGGGCCGCCCAAAATGAAAAGGCAAAGATGCTGGCCAGGCCCAAAGCCAAACGGCCTCCACCGAAACTCTAAAGTGATTCGAAACTCTTTCCTAAACGAAAAATCGTTCAATAAACCGTTCAATCAATCGAACGGTTCTGGATCGCTCGTTCAGAAGAACTCGGCAATCGCCTGCTCAACTTCTCTTATTTGAACTTCTCTTATTTGAACTTCTCTTATTTGAACTCGGTAGATGCAACCGTTGACTCGATACATCTGTTGATTCACCCTGTCTGTGATGAGCGGATTTTCTTTTTAGTTGTGCTCTGGTTCGGCCCCTCAGCCAATTGGCCACCCAACTCACTTGAGGGCTGAGGCCCTGAGTTCTCACCAGGCAATTCGTATTAGCCGAGCCGGAAAGATCTTATTGAGCAATTTACCAATCGATCAATTGAGGGCCAAGAAGGTCTCATCTTCGCCCTCAATATGGGGCCGCTGCAAATTCCCGCAGCAGTCTCAATCCGACTCTCTGGCTTTTTTCAGGATGAAATTGAGTCGCCAATAAATTGCCTTGCTGAATGGCAGCGCAAAAGTCGTGTTCATAACATGACGTCAAGGCAATGATGGAGCGATCCGCTGGCCGAACATAAAAGGAATGCACAAAGTAAAAATAGTCGTCGTGACGAATCGTTTCAAAACTGTTGAAATCCTCTTGGCGTTGCACCTGATTCCATCCCATGTGCGGAACTTTGAAATCCGATGACAAATCAAAACGCACGACATCACCATCCAGCAACCCCAGTCCATGATGGTCACCATCCTCATGGCTCACCGAAAACAATAACTGTAGCCCGAGACAAATGCCGAGCAGGGGCTTGTCGGCCGCAGCCCAATCCCGAATTGCGTCCGCCAGTTGTCGGCGGTTTAATTCTTCCATCGCATCGCCAAAACCGCCTACGCCCGGGAGGACCAATTTTTTGTAATCCTTCATTTGATTGGGATCGCTAAAAATTTCTGCTGAATCCCCATTTTTCGTTTAGGAAAGA
>Ga0214480_100581_pt1 | contig 18250 bp, 12 predicted proteins | sample M1_20Mar14CPVII9_3_FD_165042 | JGI IMG/M metagenome (GOLD analysis project Ga0214480, IMG submission 165042) | Marine eukaryotic communities from Monterey Bay, California, United States - M1_20Mar14CPVII9sort6BwellE17 | ecosystem: Environmental > Aquatic > Marine > Unclassified | place: USA... | reverse complement strand
ATCATGCTGGGAGTGTTCATCACTTTGTTATACACTCATACAACGCCAAACATCTACTATTGTAGCACCTGCATGCTGCTATACCCCCACTTGATGGCTAAACTTGCCCAAGAGTTGGCAGAAAATCGAGATTTTTTCCTGATCTGAGGCATGAAACCCTCCAACATGGGGCTGTAAAAGTATGCTGGAGGGTTCTACAATCATGCTGGGAGTGTTCATCACTTTGTTATACACTCATACAATGCTAAACATCTACTATTGTAGCACCTGCGTGCTGCTATACCCCCACTTGATGGCTAAACTTGCCCAAGAGTTGGCAGAAAATCAAGATTTTTTCCTGATCTGAGGCATGAAACCCTCCAACATGAGGCTGTAAAAGTATAGTGGAGGGCTCTACAATCATGCTGGGAGTGTTCATCACTTTGTTATACACTCATACAATGCTAAACATCTACTATTGTAGCACCTGCATGCAGCTATACCCCCTACTTGATGGCTAAACTTGCCCAAGAGTTGGCAGAAAATCGAGATTTTTTCCTGATCTGAGGCATGAAACCCTCCAACATGGGGCTGTAAAAGTATGCTGGAGGGCTCTACAATCATGCTGGGAGTGTTCATCACTTTGTTATACACTCATACAATGCCAAACATCTACTATTGTAGCACCTGCATGCTGCTATACCCCCACTTGATGGCCAAACTTGCCCAAGAGTTGGCAGAAAATCGAGATTTTTTCCTGATCTGAGGCATGAAACCCTCCAACATGGGGCTGTAAAAGTATAGTGGAGGGCTCTACAATCATGCTGGGAGTGTTCATCACTTTGTTATACACTCATACAATGCTAATCATCTACTATTGTAGCACCCGCATGCTGCTATACCCCCACTTGATGGCTAAACTTGCCCAAGAGTTGGCAGAAAATCGATATTTTTTCCTGATCTGAGGCATGAAACCCCCCCATGTCACTCATACAATGCCAAACATCTACTATCACCTGTGTGCTGATATTGATATGATAGCAACGATGATGATAACTCACCTTTACATCTCAAGATGGTGAGCGGCTGAACATATTGATTAGTATAAGATGTTTTAGTTCAAGTAGATATGTGTTATTTAGCTCTTTTAGCCTTATGCTCTATACGACCTCAAAACTTCTAATACCAGTTAAGTATATCTGATATTAGATACCCATCGTACAAACTTCATGCTATTTTGCTCTTTCTCTACTTAATTTGTTAGAGATAAAAAAGCTTTTGAGCTATTCCTTTTTGTCTTCATGTTTCTTTGCTACATCTTCCTTTCCGCCGCCACTTCCTCCTCCACCTCCTTCAGTGCCCTGATGTTGCTTACCCCCATTTCCACCATTGTTATTGTTGCCGCCGCTGTTGTTGTTTTTATTGTTTCCATTATTGTTGTTACGATTTCTGTTACGATTTCTTCGTCGGCGTTTCCTCTCTCCTCCTCCTGGTGAACGGCCATTGTTGTTATTATTGTTATTGCCTCCTCCACCATTGTTATTCTTATTGTTTCCACCACCACCATTGCCATTGTTGTTGTTATGATTTCCACCACCTCCTCCTCTACGCTGCCCATGATTATCTTTTCTAGACCTATCACGTGATCTAGATCTTGATCGTCGGCGATGGTGATGATCTCCTCCTCCACTGGGGCCATACCGGTCTATTGATCTTGATCTATCTCTCCTCCTACTACCACCGCCACCACTACCTCGATAATACGAAGACTTCTTCTCCCGACTTCTAGATCTACGTTCACGTGACCTTGACCGACTGTATGATCGTCTATCCCTATCTGATCTAGACGAGCCTCGATGATGATGATTGTCACCTCCTCCTCTCCGACCTCTCTTCCTTGATCTTTCACGTGATCTAGATCTTGACCGATGATTATGATGTGGACTATAAGATCGTCTACTGTCCCGGTCTGACCTACTCGATCTATCCCTATCACGTTCTCGACTATAGGATCTATTCCGTTTGCTACCCCGTGATCTACTTCGTGATCGATCTCTATCCCTTCGTCGTCTACTGCTGCCGCCATACTCGTCTCGGTAACCCCGTCCTGATGACGAATCCTTATCTCTATCCCGTCCTGATGTAGACGAACGATCATCACCGCCACCCTTAGAACTGTCATCTTTATCTTTTTGTGATTTATTATCCGTACCATTCTTGGAAGAGGAGGCACCATCCTTATCTCCATCTTTTGAGGAAGAAGCTTTTGAACTACCATCCTTATTTCTATTATTATCATTATTGTCACTTTGTTTATCCTTCCCTGAAGAGTTTGATTTATTTGATGATTTATCCTTGGAATCTCGTGATGAACGTCCACTATTACCACTTCCTCTACCCTTATCTCTATCTTTATTATTATCATTCCGTCGCTCGAATGAACTAGCCCTATCACGTCTATTATGCGGCGGAGGTGGTGGTGCCATCATACCTCCCATGTTCATATTGTTATTTGGACCCATATCAAATGACGGCGGCCCCATCATATTGTTCGGTCCAGGTCCCATCATATCAAATCCTCCATTAGGCGGAGGTGGTGGTGGTCCCATCATTCCGTTATTTGGTCCCCAATTATTATTGTTTGGACCACCCATTTGATTTGGAGGAGGGCCCATATTATTTCCCCAATTATTGTTGTTAGGACCGCCTTGCCACATTATATCATTTGGACCCATATTATTTGGAGGAGGAGGTCCCATTCCATTATTCCAACCCCAACTTGGATCATTATTCCAATTATTTCCATTACCTCCCATGTGACCACCCCATTGATCATTATTATTCCAATCATTTGGACCCCAATTATTCCCATTATCATTTAGACCTTGACCCCAACTGCCATTATTTGGAGGTGGTGGTCCCATATTCATATTATTGTTATTCATTGGTCCATTCCAGTTAGGTGGTGGCATGTTCATATTATTCCCCATATTGTTTCCCATATTGCCACTGTTCATATTGTTGGAATTATTACGACGTCCATCACGATTTCTATTATTTCCACCACCACCATTGTTATTATTATTGTTATGTTGCAATTGTTTACTATTAGAATTGGAACTTAGTAAGTCATCCTACAAAAACAAACACGAGGCAAAGTGTATTCGGGAAAGAGAATGGTTAGTGTTATATAAAAGTAAAAAGGTGCACATACGCACAAAAACTCAAATTATGTCACATTAAAACAACACTCACCTGATCAACACTTCCACTTCCACCATTGTTATGCAATACATTAGCCATCTCCTGTCTCACAACCGTATCAAAAGTACGTTTAGCTGCATTCATACATCCTTTATATAATAAGGCATTAATACCAATTAATACTTGTTGTTGTTCATTCATTGGTAATTTTTCATACCATAATTGACCTGCTGATTTAACCTTTTTGGTAGTAGTAGTATTTTGACGTGAGGAAGCATGCTTTGCTAAAGAGGCACGGAGTGTGGATTCTACGTTTATATTTGATATTTTTGATTTGGTAGCGGGTGATGGTGGTAGTTGTGATTGAGGTTTAGATTTGTGTTGTTGATTGTTGTTACTCATCTTTTTACGTGTAATTTTGTTTGGTGTATTTTGTGTGAGGCTCTGTATATATTGCAAATTGATCGTATCTTATTTAAGGAAGATACTAATTATACGAGGCTACAACTTTTTACCCGCTGTTAACTGTTAATTTGTGCGTATTGCATATGTGCCAACAAATATCAGATACACCAACTGAGATATTTTGAAATCAGAAAGGAGAGATTAGATATAGCTACATATCAAACTCAGTATACAAAAATAAGAGCAGCGTAAATACACACCATGTATCGGGTAATATTACACACAAATGATTCTACTCACCTGACAAAGTTGATGATATCTAAGGTCCAAGGTCCACTGTGATGTGATCTATTGCAAATCGTGATTGGCAATTAGAGTGCGTATACTTATGAGGGTGAGCTATGCAGATGTGTTCTCAGCCAAAAAGCTCGACCACTCCGAAATATACTTTATGCTGTGCCCTACGCCTATGATTTCGATATCACGCCTGTTGGTATTGCCTATTAGAGCTGCCCTACCTATCAACTATCTATCGTCGGTCTACGCAATCAAAACTGAAAGTGCGTTTCCGTCTGTCCGTCAACAAATCACAGGCACACCACAACTCGAAAATAGCCACAGGTTGCATGATATTGCTTAGCTGTATAGTGAATGATACACAGCATTGTCTAGGTGTATATGTAGTATGTAAGTGTACAATGTGGATTTAGGGCCCACTGCCAAAGTCAAAAACAAAAGTAAGTAGACATGTATCGTACTCATATTCGTCTATTGCAATAAGTAGATCGTTGCTTTGCTATTACATCAATCTTGATAGCAGCAATACAGCCGATATAGTATTTAGATAAGTTTTTTTTTACTTTTCGATCGGGGGTAGTATCGCAAAGCGTGAGGGCGGTATATATTCAGTCAATAAAAAGAAAGTTGACATAAGTCATAAGTCGGTGCACCTAACAATAGGCAGATAGCATGAGCAATAATAACATAGTAGACGTCGGTACCCCACCTGATGGCATAAGTATAAGCGAGGGTTGGACAACCACAGTGGTTCGGTTTCATGGATTTGCTAATCTTACTACAACAAGAGACGAATGTGTTTCATCACCTGAATTTTTATGCTTTGGCCATCAATGGAGGTTGAATCTTTATCCTGGAGGTAGAGGTAATTCCGATGAAGGTTCTGTGTCCGTAGCTCTTGGCAATAGATCAAATACAAGTATAAAAATCCAATGGGGTTGCAGTGTTAGAGATACAAATTACAAGGAAGTTGTGCATATGCACTACACTAGCAGTAAGGAGTTTAATGCTCTTGGTTCTGGAGGTAATGCCTGGTTCAAAAACAACTTTACCCAGAGATCAACACTTGTGGAATTATTAGTACAGGGATCATTGGTTATTGAAGTTCGAATGAAGCTTCCTACTACTACCGATAAATCAATCACTCAGTTCATACCAACAAATCCATTCAATAAAAATGTGTCCAAATTGTTCAATGAAGAAGAAACAGCAGATGTAGTATTTGAGGTAGGAGGGGAACAAGCGACGGGCACCATCACGCGTAAAAAGTCAAAGACAACAACCAGCTTTCATGCCCATAAACTCATATTGAAGAATAATGCTTCAGCTCTTTATGAAATGTGTGGAGTATCAAATGCAGAGGGGATTACTACATTATCGATTACAGATGTGTCACCTGAGATATTTAGGCATATGATTTACTATGCATATGGTAGTAAACTATCAGAAGATGAGCTCAAGAACAATGCAAAAGAAATCATTAATGCCTGTGACAAGTACGGGGTAGTTCACCTCAAGCTTGAGGCCGAGACAATGTATGTCAAATCAAACGAAATTACAATGGATAACATGATGGACAATTTGCTCTACGCCGATGCCAAGAATCTTGCTTTACTCAAGGAGGCGGTAATGGATTATATCATTAAAAACAAGCATAGTATTATGGGCAAGGTGTCATTCAACGACTTCCCTGGCCATCTTGTGACAGACCTATTGGCAGCAGTGGCAAGAGGTCATCCGAACGACAATGAAGATAAAGAAAGTATCAAATACAACGAAATGAGGGTCGGGACTTTGAGGAAGATGCTGGATGAGAAGGGATTAGATGTGGATGGGTCGAGGGAGTCAATGATTGCTCTACTCAAGGAAAATGATGCTTGAATTATCTATTGGGGTCTATGTACATAGAGCATAAGGCTAAAAGAGCTAAATGAAAATAACACATCTCGAACTAAAACATCTTATACTAATCAACATGTTCAACCGCTAACCGTGTGAGTTATCATCATCGTTGCATGACCATTCTTCAAACTAGATTATGTTTGTTGTTGAGGTAATCCTTACTACGTACACTTTTACAATCTATCTAACAACCTAAAATGATTCTCTTCCCCATGAACACATGGTCATTAAGTATCATACTCTATAATGTACATACATATCATACGTTCATCATACTTCTAAATTCTCCTTGAGTAAAGCAATCATAGCCTCTCTGGATCCGTCCACGTCAAGTCCCTTCTCATCCAGCATCTTCCTCAACACCCCTACCCTCATTGTATAGTATTTGGTACTTTCCTCTTCATCATTACCATCACTACTTTCGTCTCCTGCCTCCTCCCCTCTTGCTACAGCCGTCAGCAAATCGGTCATCATTGAACTAGGTAAATTGTCAAACGATACCTTGCCGATAACATCTCCTTTGTTTGCTAGAATGTAATCCATCACGGCCTCCTTGAGTAGAGCAAGGTTCTTGGAGTCGGCGTAGAGTAGATTATCAATCATATTATCGATCGTAATTTCATTTGATTCGACATACCATGCTTCGGCCTCAAGCTTCAGATGTACTACCCCATACTTATCACAAGCATTAATGATATCCTTTGCATTATTCTTAAGATCATCTTGTGAAAGTTCACCACCGTATGTATAGTAAATCATATGTTTGAATATCTCGGGCTTAACATCTGTAACTGAAACTGTAGTAACTCCTCCACTCTCATCCGATTTACATAGTTCAGACAACATTGTTGAGATATCTTGTAAAATGAAGCGGTGGGCATAGAAAGTCGTAGTAGTCTTTGTCTTTTTGTTGGTATGTTTATTACCCTGACAACTTCTATTATCAACTTCAAAGACTACATTAGCTGTTTCCTCATCCATAAACTTTTGTAAAACATTTTTATTGATTGGATTTGTTGGTATGAACTGAGTAATTGATTTGTCTGTAGACATACACTTCATTCGAACTTCAATAAACAATGAACTATCTACTAATACATTCATAATTGTTGATCTCTGGGCAAAGTTTGAGGTGCACCAGGCATTCTTGTAGGCATCACCATCCTCTGAATCATATGCACCAAACTCCTTTGTTTTCGATTTGCTGGACGCCACCTCTTCGCCATCTGCATTTCTAACACTGTAACCATATTGGATTTTAATATTTGAATTTGATTTGTTGGCAAGACCTACACCAACATGCCCTTCATGTGAATTCGATGTACCACCTGGGAAAATGTCCAACCTCCACTGATGCCCGAAACATGAAAATTCAGGTGATGCAACTCTATTTTCATCGTCTTTTGTTGTTGATAGATTAGCAAATCCATGGAAATTAACTTCAGTGTTTGTCCACCCTCTTAAATTCTTCACCGGAATACCGATATCAACTCTACTTGTGCTCATATTATCCTCTGTCTTAGAGTACTGTGAGTATAAAGAAGGTTCACCTACCTTATGTATGTACAATATTTTTTTGTCTCGATCGCTTGCAACTTTATCTCTATATCACGGCGACCGGATACTATGAAACTAATATGTTCGATTGGTAGCATATCCTATATTGTTGCTCGAGGTGGAGAACTGAAGCGCAGTCTATGATGTATTAGTACCTCTCGCGTTTACTATCTCCTCTTAATTATTGAGTTATCATATGGTGGAATTTTTTCGTGAAAGTTTCATGATGAAGTTTCACCATGAGAGTAGAGATTTATAAGGGTTGCTATTAGTCTATGTAAGTTGCAATCGATACAACATATTGCTCTTTACTATTATTCCTCAAGATCGTCACATATGTCTTATTAGCTGTGTTGTTGAAGCAGTGAATGTATTGCACCGCCGAAATCATACACAAACAGCAATCGAGATTACAATACTTCAATACTCTGATCTCGCTCTGGAACATACCGATATTGAGCTTAATCAGGTTCTTAGTAGACATAGTAGGCAGTAGGAGAAGTTAGAGATAATTGACACCTTTTCACATTCCAACACAATCACCACAATAGACAATAATACAACAATATCTAAGGGACGGTATGATGAGGAGCATGATGAATGTAATAGACGTCGGTACCCCACCTGATGGTTTAAAATGTGAAGGTTGGTCTACTAATGAAGTTCGATTTCATGGATTTGCTAATCTATCAACAACGGGAGACGAGGGAGACGATTATGTGCCATCTCCTGAATTTTCATGTTTAGGGCATCAGTGGGTAGTGAGAGTTGATCCTGTTGGTACATAGAATCAGATAAGTGTGTCTTCGTAACGCTTATCAATATGTCAGATTCAAGTATAAAAATTAGGTGCGGTTTCAGTGTTAGAAATGCAAAAGGTAAAGAGATGGCACATGATGAAGAAACATTTGAGATTGCTGCTTATGGTGAGGAAGATGATGTCGATTCAGAAGAAGAGCATACTGCCCGGTACTGCTTAAACTTCGGCAGACGATCAACAATTATGGAATCATTAGTAGATGGATCGTTAATTATTGAAGTTCGAATGAAGGATATGTCTACAGACAAATCGATTACTCAGTTCATACCAACAAATCCCCTTTGCAAAAATGTCATTAATAAGTTTATGGATGAGGAATCTGCGGATATAGTATTTGAGGTTAATAATGGAAGTTGTCAAAATGATGAACATACCAACAAGAAGTCAAAAAGTACTACAACATATTATGCCCACCGCTTCATACTACAAGACATATCAACAATGTTGGCTGAACTATGCAAATCGGATGAGAGCGGTATTACTACCGTATCAATTACAGACGTTACCCCAAAGGTATTCAAGCATATGATTTATTATACATACGGGGGTAAATTATCAGAAGATGAACTTAGAAACAATGCAAAAGATATCATTAACGCTTGTGACAAGTACGGAGTAGTGCATTTAAAGCTTGAGGCCGAGGCAATGTATATCAAATCAAATGAAATTACGATGGATAATATGATAGACAACCTTCTATACGCCGACTCCAAAAACCTTGCTCTACTCAAGGAGACAGTTATGGATTACATCGTTGCAAATAAACACAGTATTATGGGAAAGGTATCATTTAGTAACGTCCCGAGTGACATGATGACCGACCTATTAGCTGCCACCGCAAGAGGGGAGCAAGATACCGGAGGAGCTATAGAAGAAGATGAAAGTGTCAAGTATAATAAAATGAGGGTAGGGAAGTTGAGAAAGATGCTTGATGAGAAGGGATTGGATGTTGATGGGTCAAGGGAATCAATGATTGCTTTACTCAAGGAGAATAATGCTTGAATGTATCTTATTGGGGTCTATATGTACATTATGTGTCTGAAGTATTAGAGAAATAGTAACTGGTATAGAAGTTTTGAGGTCATAGCTATATGGCTAAAAGAGCTGAACTTATATTCAAAGTATGTACATCTCGCTCAAGATCCCAAATTGAAAGCTCCGACCTAGTTAGGTGTTACCAACGACTGGCATTTGTGTAGGACTCCACGTTGGAAAGGACTGAGTGGGTGAGTAAGTGGGTGAGTAAGACGTTGGGACCGTTGGTGCGTAAGTCGGTGTACTAGTCGTTGGAGGTTCACTTGATATTGAAGTGCTACTTAAATCAAGAGTGAAGACACTCCGACCCGAGTGATATCCAAATGTGGCACCACCCTTGGCAAACAGGAAGGTATTATCACCCTCTTCTTTGATTGATATCTCTCCAGCCTCTTTAAGTAGCTTTGTGAAGGTCAAAACGCCACTTGAAATGGATGTGTCTCGTAAGGTCTGTTTGTCCTCATTCATCGGATACGCTTGACTAATGGCCAAGTCATACTTCTCTACCTTGTCAGTGTCAGGTATACCGACGACAGCCTGACTATCCTTCATTGTACCTGATGTGGAGAAGCCTAAACTAATCCAACCATCATGATTCGCTACCTCTAGTCTACCACACATTATCCCATTATTGAATCCGTTAGAAGATGGCACGACAGCATAGTAAAGAGTAGTACTCGAGTCAATCGTTTTCGACTTATCAAGTGTTCCTGGACAGTCAAGGACTGGTTCTGTCGGTTCGGCTGTGATTGGTGATTGACTAGGATTCTTTGTTGGTTCAGTTGTGATTGGTGATTGACTAGGATTCTTTGTTGGTTCAGTTGTGATTGGTGATTGACTAGGATTCTCAGTTGGTTCAGTTGTGATTGGTGATTGACTAGGATTCTTCGTTGGTTGATTAGTCACTGGAGAGAGAATTGGTGTGGCCGCCTGGACAGACCCAGCCTGAGTGATGCTGTTTAATGTAGATGAGGATGTTGTAGTTATAGGAGGAGGCTGTGTAGATGTGGCTGCCTGTACTTGTGTAGATGATGTCGTAATAGGTTCCACCGTGGTAGAAGATGTACTTGTTGAGGCCATAGTAGATGATGATGTACTCGTCGTAACTGGTGTAGATGTTGTTGTGTCATCAGATTCCCACGGAATGCTAGGAGAACTGCATTTGTAACTATTTCTAAATCTCTTGCAATTCATCACTGATACCTCTCCGAGCGTACTTCTGAGATTGTTGTCTGCAGTAAAGAACTCATGTACACTAGAAAGGAAGGCATCTGGATCTACATTACCACTGCAATCTCCATCGATCCATAGAATGAACTTCCCAACTTCTTCTTCTCTATGCCTTCCAACTTCTTCTTCTGTTGGTTGTAAACTCGAATAGTAAATCATCTCAACATTATTGTAATCATCAGGATTGAATTCTGAAACATACTCCTTGTAGAAGGCATTCAACTGTTCTAATGTCTCGTCAGCACCAAGGTCACTACCCACTGATACTCTAAACTTTAGTTTGAATTGTCCATTGTCCTCGCAGTTGCCATCATATCTGTTCTGTAATCTTCTGTGATTTGCACTGACGTGTAGACTCCGTATCTTATTATTTATCTTTCTGATTATCGGAGAAGAGTGATGATTGTTGTTGGTATTATTAGTATCATTATCATTTAATGTGACAGTAGTATAGTAAGGCAGCTCATCTTCCTCTGTTGTACTTGATCTACGGAGGTTAGCACTTCCAATGGCAGCACTAGTGATAATCACGATAGTGAGGATAAGTAGCGTTATGATATTGACATTGACTAACACCACCATATCTTATTAATAGATATGATTGACAAAGTGGAGAGTTGCAATTAGTTCCTCTGAATTGAATAATGATGATAATGTGATGAGCTAACTGTACTATTGCCAATAGGTAATAATACTCTGCTCAGGCAACATTATGGTATTGTCTAATTGCCATCATCGGATATAATAATGCCACATCTGTGCCTAATCCTCTGCCAAATTTGGAACGAGCCACTCCACTGCCCGGAACGAAAACAATAGACATTTTTTCTTTTGGCGCATGGTATCCTAAGGATAACTTGGGTGTGGCTCTCTGACTATTTAGAAGCCTCTATCCTACCTCATCTTTCGACCCCCTTTCCCACTTGACAGCAATTCACTCAATAGAAATCTAATATCCGATGATGTTACTACCAATACTTCTTTGCCAAAAGATACCCAAAATTAGCTCAATTCGTTTCTTATAATCTCAGGATCTTTATTTATCCAACGTAATATACCTCGTAACCATCCCTCTCTAGAGGAAGCAAACTCATCCCAAAATGCCAATGCACACTTCTGCATTTCACATATTACCTCATCGTTTATCTCCCGAAGCATGTCGACAGTATGTCTCAATTTATATTCAGGTATGAACAATCCACATTTAGACCAATCTATGACTCTAGTGGGGTCTGATGGTGATGAGAAAGGCGGTAGCCAATTGTCCGCGTAGACCACTGGTATTACGCCTGCTGACATAATCTCTGCAAATCGGTAGGAGTATAGACAATCACCCCTTGGGGCAGCTATATATGGCAGAAGAGGCAAAGAGAGTAAGTATACGAATGTATTTACAAGATAATAAACACACCACACAACAATACACTACTTGCCAGCAAACAACGAGTTCCGCATAACCTCTCCATAATTCCATACATCCTCATTTGATATTTTACCCCAATATGTTTGACTTTCTCGTATCTTTACATATACATCTTGTCCATTATCTAATAACTTTAATCGATCACGTCGGAAACCACCCCGGCCTTGGAATGAGAATAGATAATATCGTCTATTGGACTTGCATGTTTGAATATAATGTCTTTCATATGGACTAAGTTCAATTGATTTAATGGCTGGAGGTGGTAAACCAATGTCTATTGGCCGTGCCGCATCTTGTGTTATACCATAATTGGCAATAATGACCTGATTACTTAAATTATCTGTAACCTTTGTACGATAATCTTTAACATTCTTATCACCGCATACGTCATATATTCTGTACCAAGGACCGTTACCACAATCTAATAATACCAATCTTGAATTTGGATTGGCTAATAATGCCGGAGAATTGGCAGCTTTTTGGATGTAACTACATGACTTTTCAAGTATAGTATACCAATCTTCATTAGTAACATTCACTGCCATATTTGATAAGAATGATTTACCATATTCTGGATAATTATTTTCAATACATGTATCTATATCTAGAAAGATTATTAATCGTCGATTAGGATTTGGATTGGTTTCTAATTCATCCCAATTGGCTGATGCATTGTACTTTTGATGGGATGTTACTGCATTAAAGAATTCTTGGGTTATTTTACGTTGTGAATAATCTAATGGATTTGATGATTTCCATCCATAGTTCGTTGTTACTATTTCATAATTTGTTGCAAGTTTTGTATTGTTGTTGGCTGTTGTGAATTGATAAGAGGATGGTGCATCATCAAGTTGTTGATCATGTACTTGTATTGTCTCCGGTCTCTGTCCAATCAATAATTGTTCGAGATGAATATTGTAGATGTATATATAACTTAATATGATACATATCATGGATATTATACGGATCATCCTGTATTTGGTCTATACCATCGGATAATACTATTTGTACTCAAAAGGGTGGTGCACTTTCACTTTAACTAGCTTTTGTTTATTTAGGATCTTGTTATTTTTCATTCGATTCCAGCGAGCATATGTAGTGATAATAAGAATTCCTCCAGTACTCTAGGGGTATATTAGCGGCCAGCATGCAATGTTTCGAGGTGATAGTAATACACGGCGTCGCCACCAACAATCAACAACTTATTGTTATTTGCAACTCGGTATCTTTTATGGTATCTTTTACAGAGTTTTTCATTACATGAAAACATAATTGACACTGCTATTTATTTGCTACTATTGCGGCTGCGGCACTTGTACCTATTGCAATAAACTGGCAACCTTAGGAGTAGTAGGGTTCGACAGTGGATAGATAGAATATATAAGACGGGGCTAAAAAGTGTGGTAAGTGGTAGGTATGTAATGAGCGCGGCGCATGAGATTTATGATGATGATGATGATTGATAAGTCGGTGCATGCACCTAAACCAATGACATCTAATCTCATCTAATATATCATCTACCTCGTTCAGATAAACTCAGTAAACATGGCAAGCACAGTAGATGTGTATCATCTAAAGTATGACATTACTAGACAAATAATCAAGTACCCATCAAACAAAGAATACTATACTGAGGATTATACACAAGAAAATGAAAAGAATGATTCTGAGCTAGTTCTAAAGGGTCAAACCGTATTAGGAATGGGAGATAAGATAGAAGAAGATAACATCGAGGAAAAGGCAGAAGAAGAGTTTAAAAAGATCATTAAACAAGCGTTTCATTCCGTTAGTCTACCTGATATTGAGATTGTGACAGAATCAACATCTACAAAGATACTTACAATACTAGGGTCAGAAACAGACGAGGGGTACAGCAAGTGGACGTGGAAGTTTAATGCATCAGAATGCCGAGATTGTGATTTAGGTCCAGATAGTATTGAATTTGAATGCACGGGGAATGTTTATGTTCAATATGAAAGAATGAACAAGTTTTTAAACAGCCATGTAATACAATACAAAATGAATCGACGTATTTTAGAATATGGAAGTGATTGTTATACTGATTGCCGACCCTGTGAAAGAGAGGGGGCAGAAGAACACTTTGACGATGAGATGGGATATGATTTATGTGGTGAAATGGTTATTGGGTACAATTTGACAGACTTGAAGGAAGTCAACAACAAAGCAGACAAGCTAGTGCAAGAGGAAATAGTACAAGAACACATAGCAGACTATGTCGATGCTGATATCCACTCAGATAAAATTGTCAAGTCGATTGGTAAAGTTGGGTTGTACAACTGGAAGTGGAAATTTGATGCAAAAGAAGATGAATATGGGTGTACCTTGGAATACGAAGGATCCATTGTGATTATTTTAAAGGAAACGCCCAACCCAAACATACCCAACCCAAACAAGAAACGACGATTCACTACTATGGCACCACCTAGGAAGCATATGATTAAGAGTACAAAGATCATTCCATTATTCTCTGGTGCAGAATGTGTCAATGATAACAAGTAAGGCCGTGCTATGGTCAAGACACATGTGGAAGATATCCTATTGTATCCTTGCTATGTCGTGGGGCGGACTAGTTTTACCCGTCGTATATCCTATTAGAAGAGTCTAAGAACATATAATGCTTGTTTATGGTTAACTTCACTTTCTACCTACCCTGATAAATATCTTGTGCTGACATATCCAATCTACACATCCTCCTTGTTCACATCAGTCAAGAAGTCTGTTCCTTTAGAAGAGCAATCATAGCCTCTCTGGAACCATCCACATCCAATCCCTCATCATCCAACATCTTTCTTAAAGTTCCAACTCTCATTTTGTTGTAATTGATCTTGTCCCCATTGCTTTCATTCTGCTCACCTCTTGACATGGCAGTTAACAAGTCAGCAGCAAGGTGACCAGGGAAGTCGTTGAATGATACCTTGCCAATGATATCATCCTTGTTTGCCACAATAAAGTCCATAACTGCCTCCTTGAGTAGAGCAAGGTTCTTGGAGTCAGCGTAAAGTAAGTTATCCATCATGTTATCAATAGAAAACGTGGTTGATTTGACATACGAAGCCTCAGCCTCGAGCTTTAGATTCACTACCCCATACTTATCACAAGCATCAATTATACCCTTTGGATTGGATTCTAATTCCTCGTCAGATAGTTTACCCCCATATGCATAGTACATCATGTGCTTGAAAATACCAGTTGACACATCCGTAATCGATACGGTAGTAATTCCTCCTTCACCTGATACCCTACACATTTCATAAAGGGTTGGAGCACAGTTTTGTAAGATGATCCTGTGGGCATGAAAGTTTGTTATGGTCTTAGACTTTTTACGGCTGGTGGTACCCGTAGCTTGTTCCCCTCCCACCTCGAATACTACATCAGCAGATTCTTCATTCATGAACAATTTCAGTACATTTTTATTGATTGGATTTGTTGGTATGAACTGGGGAATTGATTTATCGGTTGATGTAGGTTTCATACGAAACTCAATAACCAATGATCCGTCTACTAATGCACTCATAAGTTTTGAACGTTTGGCAAAGTGTGCTGTGCACCGACCACTACTACGCCCCGAACCAGGAGCAGCAAACTCTTGTACTTTTGGACACGGCCTATGTACAACTTCTCTGCAATTGGCATCCATAGCACCGAAACAGTAATTGATTTTAATACTTGTATTTGATCTGTTTCTAAGACTTACGCTAACATACCCTTCTTCTGACATTGTATGGCCGCCAGGATAGAGATCCACTACCCACTGATGACCAAAGCATGAAAATTCAGATGATGTAATATAGTTGCTTTCGTCTCTCGTTGTAGGCAGAGTAGCAAACCCATGAAATCGAACCACAACAGATGTCCACCCTTCAAACCCATCTGGAGGAGTACCGACATCTACTTTAATACTCATGTTCTTCTCTATGATATGGCTGGTACAGAAAATAGAAGGTGCACCTTGTGTCAAAATTTTAATATGAGTATGTTATATTGTCCTCGCCACTGAAGAAAACTACACCGATAAAAAAAGAGTAAAAAGCTAATATTAATAGTTCTATATCGGCCACCAGTGTAGAGTGGTCGCTTCTTTTATCAGCTGCGCTTATGGTAAGCTGCTAGAGCTGCCTACATATTGATTGAAATCATTTGTGGTATCCTATACAGAGTTTTCATAAAAATGAAAATTTTCTTAATAATTATTTGTTGGCAAATAATAGCGGCCGAAGGAAGGCGGAGAAGCAGCTCCTCTCCTCTCTCTACTTATCAGTATAGTATCAATCAGTATTATCATCATATTACCAATTTAATGCTGGTGTGTCTGCTGAGCAAGAGAGGACAGCAAACCGCGCGAACACACACAACTCAAAAGAAAAATGACAACATCATTTCCAATCAGCAGCAATATCATTCTACAGAATCTCATAGCTGGTGCCAAGTACAATGGTCTACCTGGTATTGTTAAATCTGATATTGATACAACATCACTTCGTCAGAATGTATTTATCATTGATGCTAATAAAGTTATTTCAGTAAAAACTGCCAACATTCGTCATTTAGAAAATGAAAGTAATGATGTATCATCTTTGAGTATCAAACAGCTCAAATTAGAATTACATTCGTACAATATATCAACAGAATCATATTTGGATAAGGAATCATTAGTTGATGCTGTTAGGACAGCAAGAAGTGAGGGATGGAGGCGTCCTGTGACTGTATCGGGGGGTATAAATGTTGATGGGAAGAAACGAGCAGCTGACTCTACTATGGCCAAAGACAGAAGCAAGAAGAAGAAGGCATCAGACGAAACATCAATGAATTGTGGTATATTAGATAAATTACCGGATGGTTTATTAGAAATTGTGGCATCATACCTTTATTCGTCAACTGAGAAGAGCAGGAGTCTGTTGAAGGAATTGCAATTCTCTTGCTTATCATTTGCTCAGGCGATGACGCATTCACATCAGAATATAATGTCTTTTCAACCATCTAAAACCACAATGGCAATTATGAAACAGAGCAGTAGGCTTTGGCAGGTGCTAGATTTCAAGGATATTGCAGAGTATTTGGAACGTGAGGTTACAGATAATGATGTTCAATGGTTATTGCAATGCACAGATGCTGTAAATCATGTCAAGACTTTGAGACTGACTCATTGTTATGGTGTTACCGGTGTGGGGTTACAGCCTCTTGTAGGATCAACAGTATTGGAAACTCTTGATTTAAGTTTAGTTGGTAATCATGAAAAGCCTACGGTCAGTACTAAACATATCATATCTGCGGAGGTAGTCATGCCTATGCTAGACCGTATGGTAAGCACTGAGGGGAGTTTGTTACTGCTGGTACATCTTCCCAATAAGTGGGGTAGTGCTGTTATTAATAGTTTCTCTAGAAAGTTCGATAGGGTATTGAAGGAGCGTAACATTAAGTGCTACGGTTGTCAACCCAATCGAGATATTGTAGTCGACCAAGAAACGCTATTTGATAGCTGGGGTACCAATCAATGTACTTGTTCTGGATGTGCAAAGAGTCTTTGCAAAGACTGTATGGGAGAATGGGAGGTTAATACTTGTGAATACTGTGAAAGGATGTACTGTTATAGCTGTTCCTGGATAATTCATTGTGAGACCTGTGCATTCGCCTCGTGTGTAGACTGTGAAGGTGTCAATCAATGGTAAGTTTTGCTCTTTGTAATTTCAAATATGACCATTGTTTGGCTCAACCATGCATTACTTCTTTTGTGTAAACAGTGAGGGTGGATGTGGAATGGCTTACTGCATTGATTGTGAGAACAAAGGGATGAGTTGTGAAGACTGTGGCAAGTAGTTTGAGCAGAGAATTGTTATGTGTGAAGAAGAAGTGAATAGAATCATCTAGCCATTGGAAGGCAGATATTATTCTCAAAATGATCATATGATGTGCACAAATAGTTATCCGTCTTACTTAGAATAGAAGAGTCTAAGAACATATAATGTTTGTTTACAGATAGCAAAGTAGAGCTATGGTTAACTACAACTTTCTTCCCTGACTTCTGATTTGCAAATCAAAACTTCTATAGTATTGCCAACCCTCATGCCTCAGACAAGGCAGCAACACCTGGCAATTCCTTCCCCTCTAACAATTCCAATGATGCTCCACCACCGGTACTAATATGACTAACACGATCTCCCAACCCTGCCTGATTGACCGCCGCTACACTATCCCCACCACCAACAATAGTCGTTGCTCCTCTATCAGTAGCCTCGGCCATTAATTCAGCAACTGTAATCGTACCGGTAGCAAATGGCTTCATCTCAAATACACCCATTGGTCCATTAAACACGATGGTATTACACTGACTTAGTTCCTTCTTGAACAAATCAAGAGTCTCAGGACCAACATCTAATCCC
>Ga0214480_100579_pt1 | contig 18275 bp, 16 predicted proteins | sample M1_20Mar14CPVII9_3_FD_165042 | JGI IMG/M metagenome (GOLD analysis project Ga0214480, IMG submission 165042) | Marine eukaryotic communities from Monterey Bay, California, United States - M1_20Mar14CPVII9sort6BwellE17 | ecosystem: Environmental > Aquatic > Marine > Unclassified | place: USA... | reverse complement strand
GAGAGCTTAAGCGCCTTGGTCCTCCAGCCTAATCATGGTAGCTTATTATTTGATGGTTTGTTTACATTGTGGAAGATTAATGACTAAGAGATGTTGGGGGTGTAGTTTCATCTGTCTCTTGGCACTGTCCACCATGTTTAGTTGATCTCAAATTATAAGGAAATGAAGTATTATGTGTAGAAAACGAGATGGGAAGAGGAAGTGCAGAAGTATAAGTTTGTTTTTGAATGTTAGTTTAGATTTAAAAAACGGTTTTAGACACCATTTGCCCAGGCAACTACTGATGTAGTATCTACTTTGTTCGTCTCTTCTTACTCACTACCTCCTCCTCCTCTTCTTCTTCACCACTAGACTCTGATTCAGTCTCGTCCTCTCCTGAACTACTGTCACTGCTACTGCCGCCGCCGCTACTACTCTTACTCGCTTCCTTCTTTGCAACTTGACCATTATCAACCTCCCCTTCTTCATCATCTTCGTCGTCCGAATTGACATAATCTTCAACTTCATCCTCAACCTCCAAATCATGCATACCTCCATTCTCCTCTTCGTCAATCTCATCCTCGTCATTCGTAACATTCCAACTCTCATCATCACAAACTAACATACAATTCAATCGTTGTTTCAAATAGATACAATCAATCATCTTATGCCTATTTACATCATATGTCCAAATCTTACGATCTAATCCAACACATGATATTATAGGTAATGTAGGATGGACATATAATTGTTTAATTGACCCACCCGGGCCGACTAGTCGTCCTAATCCAATCTCTTCCTTGGCCTTGTGTTTGGATGATGAAGTGTTATTGTTACTGTATCGGCTACGATGGGATGGTTTACCTGAATGCATCTTACGCATATCGAGTAAGTGTACATCACCTATCGTGTCTCCGACTGCTATTGTATTACCATTGTTGTTATTTAGTTGACATATCGATGTTATACGATGTGATAGTAGTTCATCGGGTGTGTATAATACCGGACGACGTGTCGATGTCGCACTGCCACCACCACTTCCACCAGAGGAGACTCGAATATCATAGATTTGAACTTGTTTGTAGGCACTTCCAGTTGCCAATAGATTACTTGGAATATTACCACTTGATATAGCCGATGTTGGAGTATGTAGGAATTGAATAGACGTTGTCCACATTGGTTGTTGTAATAAAGTTTGTGGATCGGGTGGTAGATTCTTAGCCTAAACAAAAAGTGGTACGATTGGTATAAGTTTTGTGAGTAAAAAGAGATTCTGAGGGGCAAAGCATATACGAGTATATCTCTCTAGACACATTTTAAGACACATCTTGTGCAAACACTCCTCATTCTCCTCATATCAAAACTTACCTTCCAAAGTAACTTTCCAGTTTCCAAATCTAATAAACGAACACCACGTTCACGTCCACCCACTGCCAATTTACATTCTCCACTTGAACTACAGGAGTCAATTGCAATACTAGTTGCAATACTAACATTGGCATACCGTCCTCTAGTGTATGTTAATGTGTGTATTGAGTTTGAATTATTTTTAGATGAACTTGGTGTTGGCAATGAGATGTTTGACCCAGAAGCCGATGATGAAGAGGTGTCAATGTCAAATGCATTATAGGAAGATATAACACCATCCGATAATTTGTTTGTATTGATTAAGGAAATGGTACCGATTGAATCACATGTTGCCAATATTGGATTTGTAGTAGACGAAGAGGAAGGAGAATAGTTGGATACCATTCCTATAGGTCGTATTGGCTGATTTGTATACCATCCTTTAGTCTTCTTTTCTTGATTTGAATCCTTGTCATCATTGTCACTACCTGACACGTCCTTCTCCTCTTCATTATTAGAACTATTTTGTTGTTGATCAGGCAAGATACCTTTAACTAATCCACCATACTTTATATATCTAGCAGATGTAACATTAACCTCATCATCATTATTATTGTTAATTCGTGTCCCATTCCATGTTTCGACTATACCATTTGCACGTAATGCTGCAAAGTTAAATTCTGATGATGTGTTAGTAGAAGTTGAAGAAGTGGGAGGTAAGAATGATAAAGAGATGATACCCCGTTCACGAGATTGGATATCATTGCCTTTTTCTAATCGTTGTATACCATTCTGTTGTAATTGTTGACTTCCATTAGTAGTACCGTAGGAAGAGGCAGCTGCCTGTATTGATGTAGCAGATGGACGTGCTTTACCTGCATGTATATTGTTTGATGTATAAGAAGAAGGACGGCATAATTCTGGTATTACTTCTTTTAATAGACCGCATTCATCTCCTGTTATTATTCTCATTATTACTTTAATATATAGGTATAATGTGCAATTGTCTAATGGTCTATCCACTATGGAAACAACTTATTAAGGTAGAGATCAACATAGTATGTTGCAATATTATAGATTGATTGGTTGAGATTTTTACTCAAAAAGTTAGCCGGTATCCTTTTACTTGTCAAAAAGCATTGAATAGCCTAACAATGAATTCTAATACCGTGACCATACTCCTGACCTGTTTCTGTATCATCCATAATGTAGTTGTTACTGTGGCCTATTTAACGTCGGCGCCGCCGACTACTATTTCATCCACAGATTATGCAAAGCAACAAATCAATCAAATAAACATCAACTATGCAGAGAGTACAACAACAACTGATAACATAGAGCTATTGCAAAAGAAGCATAGTGTATTACAACATAATCATAATATTATAGACTATAATGGAGATAAAACAACAACAAACAATATAGAGTTATTGCAAATGAAACAGAGTTTACTAGGGCGTGCCTACCGTCGTGGGAAGAAACTACTAACACGTGAAAAAGAAGATACAACAACTAAAAACAAAGAAAAAGAAGAACCAGAACAATTATGGCGTGTCATGTTTCATAATTCCGAATATATGCCTGATCGTGTAGCTCGTGAATTAACAAAGGTTTTTCCAATAACGAGAATGACTGCATTTGATATATGTGTTAGGGCACGTAGTGAGGGTATTGTTACGGTGGATATTTGTCATAAGAAACAGGCTGAGAAGTATGTTCGACAGTTGAGTAAACGGGGATTAGTTGCTACTATTCAGCCAGAGTAACAGTATCAAGCCTATATGGCATAAGATTATTTATGGGTAGAGTTTAAAGGATACCTGAAGAGAGGAAATTGGGGTTTTTATATTTATGAATGTGAATCAAGAGTTTGCCATACAAGTAAGTAGTATCATTTTGTTGCTCATGTTCAAGTAATAGGTATCCTCTGGACTTCTAATTGTAGTATAGTATCAACTCCTTATATTACCAGCCTAGGAGTACGCCTATTCTATGTGCAATTTGCAATCAACAATGCTCATACTCATAGCTAAAAGACTACCACAAGGATTACAACTACAACGCGCCATCGTCTAGGTCATACCAGGATTTCCACCCCTTTTCATACACAGAACATAGTCTCTTCATTCCTTTTTATCCCTAGTGGTAGGGCCCTGCAGCATCAGCAACACCGCGTGTAATCTTGGTTTCCAGCAGAACCGAGCCTGACCTCTAGGGTCTATCTCCACGTAGACTGTCTCCTTCGCTACTTCGCAAAATGAAAGGGCTGTAGTAGATACCCAAGATGTACTCATGTAAATAGCAGACCTCAAGGTTGGTTGCGGCCGGCGGGCGACTAATAGAGAAGAACGGCATGGTATGAATTCATACCCAGCGGATCAGTATTGTGAGATAGCTGTTATCGATTTATATCGATTGCAACGTAAGAGGACATAAAACAGAGAACTAAAACAAACAAAACAAACACAAAAACAAAATGAAACAAATAACAACCTTCTTCTTCCTCCTACAACAAACCATACTATTACTCGTATCAATCCTAATAACTCAAGTACAATCAACATGCGACGGTACACCCGGAGAATCCCTAGAATGGTTCCCAGCATCATGGATAGGCAACCTCCAAGGATACTGCTCTAATGATCAATCAATAATTAATGAGAATTTGGTAATGTTATGTGGCGTCTTATCACCATTTGAACCAGTTGTTAAATTTGATAAACGAGAATGTTGTGAGATATATTATCCGTGGGTATTGAATGAATGTTTGGGTATTACACCGTCGCCTCCGCCTCCGGATGGTCCAACTCCGCCAGGACCGACGCCGTCAAATCCAACACCATCACCACCAATTGGGAGTAATAATTGGTATAGAGGATCCTGGCCTAATAATAACAAATGTGTACGCGACTGTCCTACTTCAACTACTTCCACATCCTCTAATTCAATATCAGATTGTGGTGGATTAGCACCATCATGGGAAACAACCTACCCCACAGCATTTGATTGTTGTTCATCAAAATTATCATCACAAATTACTAATATTTGTATATCCAACTCGGATAGTTTTGTAGGTACATATACTGGTAGTAATTTATATTATCCAAGGAATAATCAATGTGTTAAAGATTGTGATATTGGTAGTGAATTATTGTTAGTAGGTGTTGATTATGTATGTGGTGGAATATTAGTAGAAAAATGGCAGACTAATAATTTATATGAGAATGTTACTAGTTGTTGTAATGATGGAGTGGGAAGTTCGGTAGATTTAGATTATTGTGTTGGTAATTCAGGTACGTTTATTTATATGTGTGTGAAAAGTTTGTTGGTTTTATGTTATGTTTGATCTTTGATCTTTGGCCGGCTGCCTTGCTCACATGATATGTCTATCTATGATATGTATGCCTCTCTTCTTTCCAGACCCAAATTTTATAGGCACGGCTAAATACTACGTCGATTTCTCTCGAGGATATTGTATCAAAGATTTAGACGACGTAAATTGTCCATCAAATCAAGTATGTCAACGAAATACTGCATACAATACCAAATTCTATCCTGATATTATATCATGTTGTGCATCATTATCATCCTACATCAGGAAAGTCCGCGTTTGTACTTCTTTATTATGTGAATGCGAGTGTTCAATATGAAGTCTCGGTGATTTTGCTACTTCATTTGAACTTTCTTTGCCTTCGTTTGATTGTCTTTACAAAACACGTACACTAACAAAAGCTACTATATCTCCTCTCTTCATCTTCATAAATCGTGAAACGCGCATCTTCCAGTAAACCATATTGTGAAGCCTCGGGAAGTTACTCTAATTATTGGTTTAGTTATGGTGGTGGTAATATATGTAAAAGGGATTGTAATCCGAATGATAATGATGTTGATGGTAGTGTCTGTGCTAATGGTGCAGATGGTACTACAAAGTTTTATGAGAGTGCTAATGACTGTTGTGAGGATACAACATTTGGATTGGGCACAAACTACTGTCGTGCAACATCAGTTGGAGAGGTATGTACTGATTGACTTTGTGTTATTTAATGCAATTCTTTTGTCCGTGTGTAAACCCAGACTGAATCAATATCCACGTTCCTCCTCGCTCATCTATACATACAGGAGTATCTTGGAACGAACAAGTACTACCTCGGTTCCTGGCCAAACAATAACAAGTGTCTTCAAGACTGTCCTATATCAGACACGCCTCCTCAACCAGGAGATGGTATATGCAACGGTGTCCGTATTGATAGTAGTACATATCTATTCAACACCACAAAAAGTTGTTGTCAAGCCAAATTATCATACCTTGATACTGCCTATTGTGAAGACCAATCACTTGCAATATCAACAGGCACTGGTATGTACTTTCTAGATTCTAGGAATACTGGAGTATGCATCAAGGATACTGATGATTGTCAAGGTTCGGAAGTATGTGGCCGAGCTATCATTAGTAGTAAGCTCTATGCTAACATTACAGCATGTTGTGATGCAAGTTCATCAACACAAGAACTCTGTGAGAGTCGAAGTATAGGAGAAGTTACCAACTTGTGGTTTCGAGTTTCACAACCAAACGAATTATGTGTCAAGGATTGTGACCCTACATCTCTGGAGGCAACACCCGAGTGTCAAGAAGTGCCAAGCATGTCTACTACTCTCTATGCCAATGTTGAGAAATGCTGCGAAGGTAGAAAAGAACCTGAATACTGCGACACAATGTCCAATGGGGAATACAGTAACAAACACTACTACGATACATCCAAGATGAGATGTTCCCAGAGCTGTATCGGCCCATTACCATGTAGTGGTCAATTCCCCAAGGATTCATCAACAATCTTATATGATGATCTAGAAACCTGTTGTAGTGAAAAGTTATCATGGATTCGGAATGATGTTTGTGTATCTAATGCCAGAGGAGAAGAGCCAGGAAACACTGGAAAGTATTATTACCAACTTGGTGATTGTGTAGCTGATTGTCCAAGGAGTTCTGACAACGCTGACTGTGGTGGCATTGTGGCAAATTGGGTAATGAATCTGTATCCTGATCGTATTACATGTTGTGATCGGAACAGTTGTAGAAATCCACCTACGCCACCACCAAGTGATACATTGCAATCGTCGTAGGTTATTAGGTATAGATTTATCAGTCTAGATAGAATGAGCCTTAAATACCTCTTAAGATTATACTTCTGAACTTACTCCATAAGATTGTCTGTCACCTTATTTATATCATCACTACTCCAATACGATGTAAGTTCTCTCTGAGTCAAGGTTGATAATTCATCATGTATTATCTCACCAGCTAACGATGGTGGTTGACATGTAAACGCATCTGCAACAGCTAATGTACTTCTCTTACTCATTTGATACATTGGTATAACTCGAAACGGCTGTTCGAATAGATGACTAATCTCATCCAAACCGATCATTGCAAAGCCTATGACCATTGTTAGCATAGTTGTTGTTATTGTATCAAGTCCACTCAATTTCAATGCGGTAGGTAAACAACTCAAATAGAATACTAATAGTCTACTCGTGTGTGAGGTGTAGAGTGTTGGTATTGGTGCAGCTCTTAATGTACCCGTTTTTGTTACTGAATCACTAAGTGCATGTACTATATGTTCTATTGCAATTTCTTCTGCTGTTGATAATCGATGTGTCTTACCAAGATGTGCCAAAACTTGTCGTATTCTTGTTATAATTGCCACGGGAGGTTGACGTTGGGATAATACATAATCTGCATCTTGTCTATTTGGTAACATTGTCCTGACCAATTCAACTTTATCAGCTCTATCTTTATCAGCCCGAACAAATTGCAAATCACTTCTTAATAGCCAACCAAAGAGACACACATGTCGTCCAAGCATTAATGCAAGTTGTTTATCTATAGGGTAGATGAATACCATTATCATATTTGCCATTTCTCGTGTATTTAATACAACTTTTGACCAATGATTCCTTGCCTCAATCAGCCGTGCTAAGCTCGAGTTACTCCTAAGTGTTAGCAAAAATGCCACGAAGGTACTAATTGAACTTAATGCCTCATTGGTACTGATGGTTTGAATGGTAATATATTCCCTTCAATCCATATACTCAATAATGTCCACAATAGTAATGTACATTGCTGTGGCCATATGCGTTTTATCAATCGAGACGTTGGTATACTTTTTAAATAACGATAATATCGTTTACGACTGTTGTGATATTCCCTGTATTATGTTTACATATATTGTAGTTTCAAATTGAAGAATAAGTAACAATTATAGAAATGGAATGTAAGAGGATGTGATTTAGCAAAAAAGTGGAAGAAGTGGAGAGCAAAGTATGTACATTTATCTCTACTTACCAATCGTCCAAAGTCCATGTCTTTGAATATGATAGACATGTATTCGTTCCGAGTAGATGTGATGGTATATTTGGATCATTCTCTGCTGCACGAAGGTCATGCAATACATGTTTAATGTCCATTGAAAACTTTAGTAGTGTATCATCGTTGTTATTATTGTTGTTGTCGTTAATGATTGTAGTGTGTTCATTTAAATTATTAGTAGTTTTATAGCCACCGACATGCCCTTGTTGAAAATCATATTGTATTGCAAATACACAAGATAAATATGCACTGATGAACAGAATGGTACTACGAAGCATGTTAATTGTTGTAGAAAGTTTACTGCACCTACTTTACCAACCCAAATGAAAAATGAAACAAGGTTGTAGGATACCGACTCTTTTGTATATAATATTGAACTATTTCACCAGAGCTCCTCCAATAATTGCAATAGTGTTAACAGCTGACTATCCTATGCTACTGATGGTATAATAACGCCGCCGTAGCCTCTATACTAACCACTCAAACTCAACAAGTCCAACTAACCAACTAGTATTACGTTGCTTCGCCATCTTAAACCCGCCAGCACAGCAAAAAGCATTGGCGGCCATGACGAGATTCGCTACTAGCTCTCTCCGCCTACCATTGCAATAGACCTCTAGGTACATAATACAGTAAACCATGTGCAAAGCTCCCATATCCTCCACCACCAACGCTGATCCAGCAATCGTCAACAAAGACGACACCCCACCAAATCAAAAAATAATAACAAAGTCCGAATTAGCTCAACACAATTCACCATCCTCGGCATGGTGTGCAATTCATTCCCTTAATTCCTCTGGCCAAGTAACCAATAAACCACATGTAGTACTAGACATTACAAAATTTGCCAAGTCACATCCAGGTGGTGACCTAATCCTCTTGGCAGCAGGTAAAGACGCCACAGCCTTATTCGAAACATACCATCCCCGTGGTGTACCAAATTCTCTTATCAAAAAGTTAACAATTGGTACAATGGAAAAGAATGCATATACTAATTCATTCTATTCGTGGAATTCAGACTTTTACAAGGTGTTAAAAAAACGTGTAGTTGAGAGATTAGAGGAACGGAAATTGAATAGACGTGGTAGTTATGAGATATATATCAAGGCAATTATGTTATTACTTGGTTTTTGGTATAGTTTATATAAAATGTATACAACCACAACCAACTATCCAATTGCAATACTGTATTCTATATCAATGGGATGCTTCGCGGCAATGATTGGTACCAATATACAACATGATGGTAATCATGGTGCCTTCTCACAATCGAAGTTAGTTAATAAGGTAGCAGGTTGGACATTGGATATGATAGGCGCGAGTGCATTTACATGGGAGATACAACATATGTTGGGACATCATCCATATACAAATGTATTGGATGAAGTTGAAGAGAGTAGGAAGTGTAGTGATGTTGATGGTGGGAAGGATGATGTTAAGATTGAAGAGAAGGATCAGGTACGTTCCAATTGTTTTCGTGTTGTGTGGTGCTTTATGTGTTGTTCCTTGACTCTTCGTCTCACCGCCCCCATCCTACCTCACTCTCACAACCACACCACACCATAGGAATCAGATCCAGACGTATTCTCATCCTTCCCCTTAATGAGGATGCATCCCCTACACCCACCATCATGGTACAACCGTTATCAACACATATATGCACCCTTCCTATTTGCATTAATGACATTGGCAAAAGTATTCCAACAAGATTATGAGGTTGCAACCTCTAAAAAATTATACCATATTGATGCCACTGTACGATATGGTAGTTTATTCAATGTTTGTAGATTTTGGGTAATGAAATTTGTGACCATGATATATATGATGGGATTACCAATTTACTTCCATGGTGTGGGGAAAGGTGTTGGTTTGTTTGTTATTGGACATTTGGCATGTGGTGAATTGTTGGCTACTATGTTTATTGTAAATCATGTAATTGAGGGTGTTAGTTATGGTCATAAGAAGAAGGAGGGTGATGAAGCGAGTGGTAATGAGAAGGAGAAGAAGGTTGTTATCAAACCAACAACAATGGCAGGGAATACGCCCATGGAAAAGACACGTCAGGAGGCATTTGAATCAAGTATCATGAACTCAAACAAGAAGGCTGCAGCCGTACCAGAGGTACCCTACAATGATTGGGCGGCAGTACAATGTCAAACATCAGTCAATTGGTCACCCGGTTCATGGTTTTGGAATCACTTCTCGGGAGGGTTGTCACATCAGATTGAACATCATTTATTCCCCTCGATATGTCATACGAATTATGCATACATTCAAGATGTCGTTGAGAGTACATGTAAGGAGTATGGCGTTCCATATCAGAGTGAACCGAACTTGTGGGTAGCGTATGGTAAGATGCTTAATCATCTTAAGTTTCTTGGTATGGAAAAGGTTGAGTAAGATAGATACGATGATGATGTTGTTTGTTAGTGACGTGGTAGGATGGATGATCTGAGTCTGAGTAGATTGATAGAGTTAAATGTAGTTTCTTGATATGTTGAGATACGAGATAGTCCTTATCTGTGTCTGTACTGAGAGTAAAGTAATAGACATCCACTCATCTTTCAGTATCGAACATATGATGTGCTACTACTTTGATTCCGCTTTATAATAATGCTGTACATCTTTATAGGTACTCGCTTTTATTTGGTCTAGCTCTTCCATTAATTATTATAACTTCTATTGACTTCTATTGCATACACATTTCTAATGTTCCACTTCATTGGAATCGAATCTCTCATCAAGTAATTCTTACTCTTCAAATTCGTACTCGGCCTTAACATCTCCAGAAGTTTCCGTAGGATCAGTACCACCACACTTATCTTCCATCTGCTTACATTCCTCATCTTCATCACACTGCTCATTAGTATTACAGTCACAAGATTGTCCTTCCTCCTCAAATTCGTACTCCACATCTTCGGAAGCTTCCGTCTTCTTAGTCTTGCACTTGCCCGAACCACTATTATCAGTTATCCTTTCAGTAGATCCTCCGCCAATAGAAACACAACATCCATCAAAATTACAAGTGTTTCCGGGGCCACAGCCATAATGCGCAATTCTAGTTAATCTGCTGCAGGTTTGTCCGGGACAGTCCATCTCGAGTATCTAAGGAAGATTGGTAAGTTTTAGTAGATACTCAAGGGCTAACATTGTATGTTATACTATGCAATATTATAATATACTCATACAAACTCACCTCTGCAGGAATGATACCACGAAGCATATTCATTTTAGGATGATCGGCAGCAGCGGCATAGTTGGACGATACGGCGCCAACAAGGGCGATAAAGATAGCGGAACACTTCATGATTGATTTGTTGGTATATCTGTTTGGTTATTGCAACTATGAGCACTGTATTGTCCACTATAATGTTTTGAACACAGTTGCAATCATATCAAATCTCTTTATGTCATCGATATCGATGTCAATTTTCATGTTAAATGTTGAAAACTCTTTAAAGACCCCATTGGGGTAGTAAGTTAGAATAATATATTGGAAGTAATTATATCTAAGGAGTTTATTTACAATGTAAGGACTATTAATGTATCAGTCTGTATCCCTCAAATCGAATCTTTGCTAATGATTGTAAAAAGTGCATAGTGGATACCCCAAACTTTTTTATCTTTCTTGTGCTTTATTTTGTCTTCCTACCTTTGCAAAGAATTGATGCATAGAGGAGAACCCAGCCATCATACCTAGGTAGTATAGCAAACAACTTGAACAGTAGAGGATATCCCGGCGGCACAGAAACACATCAATTTTACCATCATATTCATATACTAATACTAATCGATCGTACGATGGGTCTAACAGAATTTGCATTCTCATTATTCATTTTTCCAATATTAATATTTATAGCAGTATTCATATTCGAACGAGCATTTGGATCAAGGTTAGTACGAATGGGATGCACATTTTGGGAACGAGTGCCGTGGCATGAGAGTCAAAGTAGAGAATCTCGTATCAGTCCGGAGCCATCAGCTGTTGCAAGGTATGTGTATCGTTTTGTGCTTTTGCAATATGTACCTGTCATATATGAGAACTCATATCTGATGTATATCTGAATATAGTACATACCAAAGCACGAAGAAGGAAGCATTAGAGAAGATAGAAAGCATGCTAGAGAACTTTTCTATGGTGAGTTATGCATATCAATATATCGTTCAGCGAGGGGCACTTGTGTATTTGATGTGCATCATTATCTCACATATATGCGTATTATATGAAAGGTATTGCAAAAAGAAGATATGGTGCAACAACGTCTACCGGACATATCGTCGGTAGAAGAAGATGAGTATGACAATATGGTGGATATTGAGCTAGGCGACACTTCTTTACAATCAAACCATAATGAGCAGCAGGACGATACAAACTCTACAACAGACAATAATGAAGAAACAACCAATTCTACTACCGATAACATTGCAGAGTTGTTTAGATATACACACATTAAGATACCACATGCTGGACAAAAGATCGAAGAAGATACTTATAATCATAACAACAATTCAAATAGTAGAAGAGAGGTACCACACTTTTGTGCAATTTGTTTAGGACAGTATGAACTCGACGATACAGTATCTTGGGCGAGTAATTCTCAATGTACACATTGTTTCCATAAAGATTGTATTACTCAATGGTGGATATCATCATGGAAGAAGAAGAGGAGAACCGTATTGCATACTCCTGAGGAGAAGGCTACTATAAATTGTCCAATGTGTAGACAGCCTTTTATGTGTTGGTTAGAGGAAAGTTGTGGAGCTAGTAGTAAAGAGAAAGAGAGTTCAACAGATGAGGATACACAAAGAAGGATTGACGAAGCATTAGCAGATTATTAAAGGTATATCTTATAGACGAACTCTCTCATGATTCTTTCATTTATATTACAAATATCTAGTCTTTTCCCATCAAAATAACGTATAACTCCACCATCACACACAAAAACATTATATTCCACCTTTCACACACTTCTATACAATCATCTCAAATCACAAACGACTTATGCAGTCATGGTGAAATGAGCAACACCAGGAGCCAATGGTTCTGGGTTCTTCTTCAGCTCTTCCAACTCCATCTTCTTCTTCATACTCTCCTCACGTGCCGCCAAGGTAAACTTTTGAATAGCAGCGGGCATAATGTCAACCTTCTCCTCCTTCTTAGCTTCCATTGCAGCTGCAAATTCAGCCTCGGCCTGTTGATGGAAGTATTGTGTCGCTACACTCATTTCTTCATGTTCAACAACAATTGGTTGAGATTTGACAAGTTCATCAGCCTTGGTAAACTTCTTAACGGCAATGGGCATGCTCTCCTCAGCTAAACACTTCCTTGATAAGGCACGTTCTTCAGTCTCCTTCTCGCCCAACTTGGTAAAGTAATCGATAGGCAAAGGATCCATTGCTTCACGATCCTTAACTTGGGAACGGATAGTCTCCATCTCGGCCGCCTTGATGGACTCTTGACGCTCAAAGTATTGTGTGGCCACACTTGCCTCGGGTGGAGATTCATTCATCTCCTTGAGCATCAAGTCACGCTTGGACTTCTCTTCAGCTGCCTTGGTAGTAAAGTATTCAATAGCGGCAGGAGCAGGTTCATTCTGCATAGCCTCAAGTTCAACCTTACGCTCTTCTTCTTTCTTGTGGAAGTACTCGGTAGCAACCGAGGCAGGAGGGGGGTTCTCCTTCATCTCTTGTAACTCAGCAGCCTTCTTGGCCTTCTCTTCACGATCCTTGTTAGTAAAGAATTCTTGAGCCGCAGGCAATGGTTCAGGATTAAGTTTCAATTCGTCCAACTCTGCCTTCTTCTTTGCCTTTAATTCACGATCGGCAAGTGTAAATCTTTGAATAGCAGCGGGCATATACTCAATATCCTTACTACCCTCACGGTTAGCCTCATCCAACTTTGCCTTCTTGTCATCATCTAGTTTCTTAAAGTGTCGTGTAGCATCACTCATTTGTTCCTCACTCAATTCCTTCAACATACTATCACGTTTAAGTTTATCTTGTGTAGCTTTGGCAGTCATCTTCTTCACTGCAATTGGCATTTGACTCTCGCTTAGTTCACGTTGTGCTAATGCTTTTTCTGCCAACTCTTCTTCACCCAATTTGGTAAAGTAATCAATGGGTAGAGGCTCCATACGCTCACCCTCCTTCAACTTTTGACGAATAGCCAATCGAGATGCTTCAAGTTCAGCAGCTTTGATGGATTCTTGACGTTCAAAGTATTGTGTGGCAACACTTGCCTCGGGTGGAGATTCATTCATCTCTTTTAACATTAAATCACGAGCTATCTTCTCTTCAGCTGCCTTGGTGGTGAAGTACTCAATAGCCGCAGGTGCAGGTTCGTTCGCCATAGCCTCCAATTCAACCTTACGTTCCTCTTCCTTCTTGTGGAAGTATTCGGTAGCAACAGAGGCAGGAGGTGGATTCTCCTTTAATTCTTGTAACATTACATCCCTTGCCAACTTCTCCTCAGCTGCCTTATTGGTAAAGTATTCAACCGCGGGTGGTGGTGGTAATTGACTCTCTTCATCAATTATAGCTTTACGCTTCAATTCCTCTTCGATACTAATGGATGTAAAGTATTCAACAGCCGCGGGACGAGGCGCGTTAATCAATTCCTCAATTTCTGCTGCTTTTTGAACTGCTTCGGTATGTGCAATTTTATCAAAATGTAAATGTGCCTCGGGCATGTTATCCTTTGCTAATTGACGTTGTTGAATTGTATTAAGTTCAGCGTCGATAATTGCTTTTGCTGTAAAGTATTCAATTGCAATTGGTGTTGTATCGATAGTTGATGATTGTGTGGGGGTATCATTTGAGATACGAGTTGAGGATACTGTAGTTGATTCAACTACTGCTGTTGAGGGTGGAGGGGGTGATGCACGTTGCTCATCTGAAGTATCCTCCTTCTTATCAACAACAATAGCAGCAACTGGTTGCTTCTTTGTTGGTGTAGACTTCTCACGCTTACCACGACGCTGTTGCTCTTTACGCTCCGCCTTTTTCTCGGCCTTTTCAATCTTCTTAGCCTCAAGTGGTGTAGCCGCTGCCAACACTACTGTCTCTTCCTCCCTTGCTTCCTCATCCTTCTTAACCACCGCTGATTTGTTACTACTACTCTCAACAATATCCTTCTTATTGACAGGTTTAGGAGGGGTATTTAAGAAAGTTAAGAATTCATTATATCCTTCACTATCCTCGGAACTGATACTTAGTTCATCATCGTCTGATTGATTACGTGTTTCTTCGGTATTCTTCTTTGATAGTTTTGATGATACGTGAATCGATGATGATGATTTGTTTGGGGAGGTAGTGGTTAGAGTAGTTGAGTTGGTTGTTGATCGAGTTGATAATACCATGATTGCAATATATCTTAAGGTTATCTCTTTGTATAGTATTTTTATTACGGCGGTATATGGATGGCGATTTTGATATATTCTATTTGCAAATTGAGCACTAGATGTGCACTCTGATATAGCTCCCCCAACGCGAATACGATTACCACATGAAGAGGAAGAGCCTTTGCTTGCTTTCGACTCAACCATTTTTTCAGAGCGAGTACGAAACGGAGGGAAATTGTTCATATCATTTTATGCGTTGAATAAGGATACCGGCAATTCCTCGTAGGTAGAATTGTACCAATCCTTCTTGTAATAGCTCACCGGTAAGAAAGAAGAGTCGAGGACTCGTGTAACATATCTTTACCATGACTCCCCTCGACCTTTTGCATTGCATTGCAAAGCTCGTTGCCGTGCCTCGTGGGATATCTCTCCTCCTCTACCAATCCTCAACGCTTTACAAACATCTCATAATACTTCAGTATCGGCTATTACCTTTATTGCAATATACCTGCAATCTCGCTCAACAAACTATTCTGTGAAAAAGTGCACATCATATACACAAAAACAACCATGGTACTAACAACAAAATCAAACACCTCCTCAATCCCCACCACCAGCTCTACCAAACCCTCAACAATCTCAACATCATGGACTAAGACAAATAAAGAAACAACAGATTATCGTGATGATACTACAGGAGGATATGACAGTGAATCAACAGATGATTCACAATATGCAAACTTTTTATCATTCCTATCAACTCCTACATCAAACGCTGCTAACAAGTCACGTAGTGAATTAAGTATTAAAACTGAATGCATCATTGATGTAGCCAAGCGTCAAACTATGGAATTAGTAAATAGTTGTTGTCCTACTGAAACTATTGAACAACTAATGAACGGCAGTGAGGAAGAGGAACAGGGTATTGAAACTGATATTAAACATCATACATTCTCTAAATCAATTAGTGAAGATGAGGGTAGTGCATGGAAGTCTGACGATGGGGATAGTTTAATGACTGATGATGATTATGAGGCGTTTACTGCCCTTGTTGCTCCTCACACCACCGCACCTACTAACACCGCCGCCGCTGATGTATTGCCTGCCAAACGTACATCTCAAGAGGATACCAAACGTACTACTCCAACTAAATCAAAGTCAGTTCGTACTACCACCAACAACGAACCAAACATTGAATTACCAGAATATACAAAGTCAGCATCAGTAGCAACCCTCTACTTTGAAACTGAAGCAATTAAGAAACAAAAAGAAATGGAATCAAATCGTAAACAAGTAGTTAACAATAAGGAACTAATGGAACCATTGCCAATTGATCACTTCACAAAGTTAGGCGAAAAAGAAACTACAGAACGTACTGAATCAATGAAGCGTTTGGCAGAGGAGAGTATGCCAATTGCTATTTCAAAAATGACAGCAAAGGCTACACAAGATAAACTTGAACATGAAAAGGAACTGAAGAATTTAAGTGAAGAACAAATGAGTGATGCTACACGACACTTTAAGAAACTTGATAATGATAAGAAGTTATCAAGTAGTAGTACCACCGCCGAGGTTGAGATTATGCCCGCTGCCATTCAACGGTTTACACTTGCCGATCGTGAATTAAAGGCTAAGAAGAAGGCAGAGTTACAAGAGCTCAGGGAGAATCCTGAACCATTGCCTGCTGCTCAAGAGTTCTTTTCTAACAAGGATCGTGAAGAGAAAGAGCGTAAGGCTGCTGAACTACAAGATATGAAGGAGAATCCACCTCCTGCATCTGTTGCTACCGAGTACTTCCACAAGAAAGAAGAGGAGCGTAAGGTCGAGCTTGAGGCTATGCAAAACGAGCCTGCCCCAGCGGCTATTGAATACTTTACTTCCAAGGCAGCCGAGGAGAAGTCCAAGCGTGATTTGATGCTCAAGGAGATGAATGAATCTCCACCCGAGGCAAGTATTGCCACACAATACTTTGAGAAACAAGAATCCATTACGGCTGCTAAGATGGAGGCTATCCGTTCCCAAGTTAAGGATCGTGAAGCAATGGAACCATTGCCTATTGATTACTTTACCAAGTTGGGTGAAGAAGAACAGTCCAACAAGGCATTAGCACAACGTGAACTAAGTGAAAGTCAAATGCCAATCGCTGTTAAGAAGATGACAGATAAAGCAGCCCAAGACAAGGCTGCTAATGAAGAAGCACAACGTAAGCTAAGTCAAGAGGAGATGAGTTCGGCAACGAAACATTTCCATGCCCTTGAGGATGAGAAGAAGAAGGCATCATCATTATCAGTTGCTGATAGTGAGAATGAGATTATGCCCGCGGCCATTCAACGGTTTACACTTGCCGATCGCGAATTGAAGGCTAAGAAGAAGGCTGAGTTGGACGAGTTGAAGAGTAATCCTGAACCATTGCCTGCGGCACAAGAGTTCTTTACTAACAAGGATCGTGAAGATAAGGCCAAGAAGGCTGCCGAGCTGAAGGCATTGAAGGAGAACCCTCCTCCCGCCTCGGTTGCTACCGAGTAATTCCACAAGAAAGAAGAAGAGCATAAGGTTGAACTTGAGGCTATGCAGAATGAGCCTGCTCCTGTCGCCATTGAATACTTTACCACCAAGGCCGCAGAAGAGAAGTCCAAGCGTGACTTGATGCTCAAGGAGATGAATGAATCTCCAACCGAGGCAAGTGTGGCCACTCAATACTTTGAGCGTCAAGAATCCATCAAGGCAGCCGAGATTGAGGCAGCACGTTTGGCTACTCGTCAAAAGATTAAGAATGGAAGTGATTCATCTCAACGTCGTGTTGATTGGGCTGAGTTGACTCAACAGAAGGCACCTGTTGTTCCACCTTACTAAAGAGAGTCGAAGCATGAAGATTATGTTAAATATCGAGGATATGTACATGTACAGAATATGTGTTTCTGGATGTGTAATGAATGAGGAAGTGGAGATTTGAGGAGTTGAGATATAGAAGTAAAGTAATCTGAGATATAGTTGAATGGCTCATTCTATTTAGACTGATGTATCTTATATATTCTACTTAATAGCCGAGAGGAGGTATATCCTTGAGAGGGAGGTCCCTTAGTTATATACTTTAAAGTTTATATAGTATTTTGCCCCTACTCCCTTAGTTCAGCTAATCATTAAAGTTTATATAATATTTTCCCCCTACTCCTTCCCTCCTCCAAGTATCTATGACCAGCTGCTACTTCCTCTAAGTCAAATACTTTATCAATCTTCATCTT
>Ga0214480_100578_pt1 | contig 18334 bp, 15 predicted proteins | sample M1_20Mar14CPVII9_3_FD_165042 | JGI IMG/M metagenome (GOLD analysis project Ga0214480, IMG submission 165042) | Marine eukaryotic communities from Monterey Bay, California, United States - M1_20Mar14CPVII9sort6BwellE17 | ecosystem: Environmental > Aquatic > Marine > Unclassified | place: USA... | reverse complement strand
ATTGAGTCCAAAGTGGAGATGTGCCACTATTATACGCTCATATATCAAAACAAATTAACCTCTCGTCTTGATTATCAGCTCTATAACTAAACATTGAGACTAAACTATGAGTAGTTGCAACCCACATTATTCGATGGACGATTTAATTACTAAATCATTAAACTATTATCAAAATCATTATTTGATTTGTATATCGTACTTGCCAATACATATATCACCATTTACCCAAACACACGATGGTTTCAATAATAATTATCGTTAACCATAGCAAATGATAGAGTATTGATATTGTCTTGTGTTTGCATTTGCATAGTTACGAAAACGTCTTGATTAGTTGAAGTTGCTGCTGTGTAATCTAATCGGTTACAATACTCAATTTATAAACTTTGGAGTAATTTTGTGATACAGCTAACTACAGACGATATGGAAGAGAATATCTACAACAAACATACTGAAAGGAGGTAGGTATGGTATATCTCCAAACTTGCAATTGCTGAGAGCGGCAGCACATGTGGGAATTGGGAAACCGTTCCAGCCACGTACTAAATCCGACAAAATGCATTGCTATTGCAAACTTAGACAGCGGCATTATTACTACTCTTCTATACAAGCTAATCATCGTCACATCCTTTAATAAATATCAATTATATCTACATCAAATCATGACGTCAATAAGATTTATAATTGCAAATATCTTAGTAGTAGTACTCTCCACCATACTATTTTTTTCAACAACAACCTCAGCATTTGTACCAATTAACGCCGGTCCGTCACTCGATGCCAAGAAAGCAAAGATTGCCGGCATAGGCGGCGTGGATGGTATTAAGGAAATTAAAATGGGTGGTATTGGCTCCTTCAAAGTTAAACCAGGTGCCAATAAGAAGGATAATGAGAATAAGAAGAAGGTAGTTCAGAAATCTAAAAATCGTCAACCAATGGGATATAGATCAGCTAATGCTAATTGGGATGGAGCGAAGAATAAGAAGATTAGTAATAAACCAGTTAAGAAGGAGGAGAAGAAGTCTACTGGGGGAGGATTTAAGATGCCTTGGTCGAAATAAAGATATTTATTGCGGTATCTTTGTTAATATGTTCGGTTGTGATTGAAAAAATGTATACAAAGAATGAGATTGAAGAATCGGGGCGGAGGTAGTAGATCATTATTCCACTTAAGATAAGAAGAGAAGGGTAGAACACAAGTTGTTGCATATCATATACTTTATATATAGGTATGGAGTTATTTCTATACTCTCTAGATACTGATATTTCATTACTTATCGGCATCGGGATCCCTCTTTTGCTTTTTGTTATGATAGGAAGGGGTGAATAGCAATGGCATGTCATGTACAAATTGGTAAATAGCAGATAGCTTTCTTACATCAACATGATACCAATTAACTACTCCACCATCAATCTCGGCAGCTTGTTCAAACCAACCAATAACATGAGGCAGGGCTTTTAAAGACCAATCTCCGTCCGAATCCCAATTATACAACAACTCCATGTCAATATGGTGGTATGTGAGAATCTTTACGATTGCCGCATGTCTTTTGTTGGTGCACTTATTCAGTTTGAATAAGGAACGAAGCTCTTCCCCTGGTCTATCTAAAACATGTTCAAGTGTATGATTGGAAGAATATGTATTGCCAATACTTGTTGTGTTGCATAATATTTTGGAGAAGACTCTCTGAGCACAATCTAGGAAGATTTCATTATATTGAAGATTGAGTTTCCGTAATTTTGTATTGTTTGCTAAACTATTGGCAAGGATAGTTGCCCCCTGGTTACCGATGTTATTATCTTCAATATCTAATGTGTGTAGATTGCAATTTGGATCATTTAGTAATGTTGCAAGAATGCTGCAATCCTCACCACTGATATTATTAAACCTTAATTCAAGATTTTCCAAAGAACTATGTCCTCTAACTGCTTCCACTATTGATGTGAGGTAATTAGTATCAATCCGACATTCATTTAGAATAAGTGTATTGAGAGTTGGGCATCTTTGCAATGTCAAGGCAATAACTTGATCTCCTCCATATTGTAGAGAAGCATCTTTAATACGAAGATAAGTAAGTTGGTTGCCATTTTCTTGGTATGCTTTCAATAGCTCATGCCCTACTCTGTCAACGATGTTATGATTACGACAGTTGATGTCTAGCTTTTTAATGGAAGTGTTACGTTTCAGACCATCGTAAAATTGTTTGTTTGTTGTTTCTAATTGACCATAATTGCTATTGCTAATATCGATCTTCAATTCAACTAGTTGAGCATTTTTTGCAATAGCTCTACCAAGTCTAGAATAGTCACCACTCGAGCAAGAAGAGAATTCAGCATACCCAGGTGATGAAATACCGGCCAAATATATCTGTGTCAACTTATTATCATTCAGCTCAATCCTACGCAAAGTACGTTGGCTAGTATTATCCATGATATTATTATGGAGAGATAAAAATTTGCTTTTGTTGCGAGTACTATAATGTCACCGCCTCACTCCGTCCTCTCGGTATTATTCTAATATATTATTATAATCAGACGTTCATACAGCGGTTATCGGAATGCACTACCGATAATCGAGCTACTAACTATCTAACAGATTGCCTATATTAGCGCCAGCTTGTAGATAATAACATAATATTTCAGTAATATTTTGTCATTTAATTTTCACTCTTGAAAACTCCATTACACGGACTATAAAAGAGAATTCATCTGTCTTCTTTAATAGAGGATAGGTATTGTTGTAAAACTTCTCACAAAGTAGCTGGGTACTTTCGTGAAGTCTTTATACATTATTACTTTTTATACAATGAGCTTTTTATCACCTTCCACAAAAAATGACTGCTCTGATGTTAACCCACACAAACGTGTGGTATTGTTGCTTGATATGGATTGTTTTTATGCGCAATGCGAGACTGTTCGATTAGGTTTAGATCAGTCTATGCCACTGGCATTGGTGCAGGTGAGCTAGAACATATGTACCTATGTTTAATTTGTACATATAAAAATAATAATATGATCACATCTCATGCACCATCTTTCTTTTTTTGTAGTGGAGATCTGCTTTGGCTGTTAATTATCCTGCACGTAAGTTTGGTATCAAACGAGGAGATTCATTTGAGGTTATACAAGAAAAATCTAAGGGTAAATGTGTTGCAATACACCTTGAGGTAACACCAGTAGATGAACAGTATACAACAACTTCTCCAACAAAATCACCAAAAAAAGATGTACCATTTAATGAAGACTGGTGTAAAGCTATAGCGATGCCTGGATATGAAGCAGTAATGTCTAAATCACCAAGGTACGAGGTTGAAAATTTGGAAGATGGCGATAGTAATAAGAAAGGTAGTAGTTCTACAATATCACCCAAAAGGGACACTTCACTGGAGTCATCTGAATCAGCATATGACGAGGAATTCAACCAACCAAAAGAAGTTAGAGATGAAATGTATAGATTAGAAAAGAATAAAATGAGATCACCAAGTGAAGGGAAGGCATGTTTGGATCGGTATAGATTGGCATCATCACGGATATTTTCTTTGATTGATGAGGTATGTGTTTCTGTTATGTATGTATTACATAATTTAGTATGTTGTGTTACTCACAAATCATATCTCAACAATAAATATAGACTTTGGCTGAAAACCTAGGGAGGAAGAATTATATATTAGAAAGAGCTTCAATCGATGAACTATTTATAGATGTTACTGCATTTTGCTATCAATCAGCAGAGGTAGCCGAAGATGATGACGAGGATTGCAAAGACAAACCAAATAATGATGCGGCAGCTAATAACAAGAACATCAGTAATAATGACATAGCAAAGAAGTTTCGTGCAACTTGTGATGAAGCTGCAATAGAATCTTTGAAAGATACAGTCATATACAACGACTCGTCTTTAGATCCAAGAGATAAGAATGATCAGATTGGTAATGCCATTAAATTGGGCTGCCTCATTGCTTTGACTGCTCGTCGTGCTGTCTTGAACAAACTCGGCTTCACATTATCTGCTGGCATATCCACGAATAAACTCGTATCTAAACTCGGCGCAACCTATGGGAAACCAAACGGGCAGGCTGTTGTATTCCCTGGGGCGATAAATACACTAATGGAGGAAACACAACTCAGGAAAGCAAGAATGCTTGGAGGCAAGCTGGGAAAAAGAGTATCCTCTCTCTTACCAGAATCCGAAACAACAATGGGCTCAATTTCTCGATTACTATCATTAGATCAGCTTGAAAAGGCGCTCGGAGAAGAATCTGCCAGATGGGTATTTGATGCTTGTCGTGGTATAGACTACGAAGAAGTAAAGCCAACATTGAAAGTCTTACCAAAGAGTATCACCGCCTTTAAATCATTTCCAAAAGTCTCATATCCCGAGTTGGAGAAATGGACCGCACTACTGGCTCGAGATATTATGAAACGAGTAGAGACAGACAACGCCAGGAATAATCGGATTCCTAAAGCTATTACCGTAGGGTATACAATGGTACCAGGAGGTGCATGGATTGGCAAGACTTTTCGTCTACCATTTCCGCAAGATAAAGATTTCGATGCACGTATACAGCGGCTTGTTGACAGCACACGAAATGTGCTTACTGAAAGAGGACACTCATCTTTTATAAGGATCGGATTTAGTGCTATTGACTTTGTGGTTAGGCCAAAGGTAGGGATCGACTCATTTTTCAACAAGGGCAAGACAACTCGATCATCTTCCACAACAACAAAGCTTCTAGTGGGAGGTAAGAGTAAGAAAGACTCTGGCATAAACAACTTCTTTGCTTCTAAGAAACCATCACCCAAAGTTGAAGCGACAGCAGCAGCAGCTACATTTCCCAAACCAAACAGCGATAATGATGAGGATAACGATACTGTTACAAGTGGTACAACTCCAAAAAAGTCAAGCCCAAAGGATACTAGTGCGACTGCAAATGTTGGTACACCGAAGGAGGATGAAAGTACAGAAGAAACAACAGAAACAACTTCTGATATTGCAGCACAATCTAAGCCGGATATGACTGACGAAGAGATGGCGAGACACCTTCAGGAGACATATAATAAAGAAGTCGAATCACAAAGCAAAGTCATAACTAAGACAAAAGAGAAAGTGTTGGACAAAGATGAGGCATTTGCTTTACAGTTACAAAACAAGTTTGATCGAGAGAATGAAGTGTTATCACACGTTGAGAGGTTTCCTGCAAAGAGAAAGAGTAACTCATCAGCAATAAAGTCATCTAAGAAGAAAGGAAGTAGCAATAAGAGAGGACAGATTGATTTCTTTTTGAAAAAGTAATGGGTGGTAGCACTACATATCATACATGATAAGAGATAAAAAGGAAGTATGTATAATACATGAGATTCTGATCCAAACCATCACCATTAGTCAGAGCTCTTCAAAAAGTGAGACTTGAGATAGAATAGGATACCATAGTTTCGTTGATCAGGTTCCGTTTGTTAAGGTTTGTTAGATTGTTTGTTGGTACATTGATCCTCAGATAGGCGATAATACTTGGCTAAAGGGAGCAGGGAGAGGGACTGATAATTATTGTTTTATATATTCTTCAATAATGTCATCGGCTACAGACGATATAGTTGATAACGTCTCGGCTACAAACGATAAACCATCATCAACTGAAACTCCAGAGGATTTAGATGTTTTTGTGAAGGAGTTAATGGATACTAGTAAGTTGGATTTATATTGTGTTCATATGCGATATAAATTGCACAATTATATATGATGCTGTTGCTTACATTTCATCTCTCTCCATAAATTGGCAGTGGTAAGATGATTTATTTCTATTGCAACTTTATAATAATTAGATAGTGAACTATGTCGTACGATATGTATATAAACACAACAACCTGAGCCGGTCACACACAAGTTAGCCAAGATTGTGAGCCTATTTACCTCCCTTTTAGTGCCTTCGTGTACGTCATATGGAGGAGTGCCACGATGACTGGAAAGCAGACCTACTTTCATATTGTTATGAAATTTACTCAGAATATTAAAGGAACAAACTTTTGTGGGAGGATGGCGATTGATCACTTGGTTTATATTGAGTCGATCTCGTTATTTTCCTGGTAATATGGGCGTGCTTTACACTTTAAGGACCTCTGTTTTTATGTTCAGTGATGAAGTGTAGGCGTGCCTTTGCCTGACATTACATTATATAAATCTGTTACTGTATCTCACAACGTTTCCCTCTCTTCAAATGATAAATAATGGCTTACAACGAATACAAATAAATTAATAGCAAACCCGTTTTAATAATTTGAGTGATACAATCGTCAGTCGAATTGATGAGATGGGAAGTAAGATAGATGAGCTCGAGAAGTCAATGAACGATCTAGTCAAACAGGCTGAGGCTGGAGTTGAATCAACAACCACAAGTGGCAACAGTGTTTCTAAAAGTACTGCTTCCAAAGTGACGACAAAGTAAACGTGTGTTTGATCAGGGGTTGAAAGGGGTTGAAAGACAGGAACAAGTGAACTTTGAAGATAGTTACAAAGAGCTAACACATTATGCTATACCGAGCTGTCGTTAGTTATTCGTTATTGTCTGCAATGTGTGTATGTCCACCAGACCGAAGTGAGCTAGTGATTCTTCAATAGAGAAAATAAAAGCAATTCATATGATTCATTCCAAAGATCAATAAGCACATTTATTCATTATCCAACTAGCTTATCAAATCCTAAACCAATACTGTAGGATTGCCTCCCCCAGCTGCTGTTATCAACAAGTTCCCATTGCTGCACAGTACCAATTTCCTCTAGTGGCCCATGTTTTTATTGCTCCAACGACGAATAAACACACTCCGCATAATACTGCTGATATTATCAATCCTGTAGTTGTTGAGTCCACAAATGCAAACGGGAGGGCTGACGGTAGAGCTCCAAGTATGAACAATATAAAACTGGTGCCTCCGGCGACTATTGGACTCCGAACTTCATCATTAATGACACCAAACTCTAGAGCGATCATTATTTTAAGTAACGCATCTGGATTCGAAGCATAGTATTGTGTTATTCTTCTCCTCAGTTTTCTCGTCTTGGCGTTGTGTTCAATCTCATTTGTATCCAAATCATGAAGATTTTCATGTGATTTGGGGATTTCAATAAGTGTCAGCAGATTAGCAAGCTCTTGTATCTCTTCTGCATGATATCTCTTAATATGCTCATGCTCCAGCCTAATTTCACCCTCAAGTACTTCATTTTGACTCTTTGTTGCTACATATTCACCCGCAAACATACTGATCGATCCAGCAATAGCGCCTGATATTGCTGTGAGCAGTGTACTCGATTCATTCATACCACCGCCGACTACACCTGCAACAAGTAGAAATGTACTCACTAATCCATCATTCACGCCTAGTATCATATCTCTGTAATATTGTCTAGACTTTATCAAATGTTCTTGATGAGCTGGATGTTGTTGTTCTTCTTTTTCATATTCATTTCTGATCTGGTTACCCTCAGCTAGACTATCAATAATCGATTGTGGCGAGAGGGCGCCTTCTATATCAATACTGGAGTTCATTATATCTTCCTTGATCTGTTTATGTGTGCATAAGAGAGGCAGGTCATCAATCGAGCTACTCTTCCTTGATTGGAGTTCTCATTTTCCCTGATTTGTCAAAGGGAACTTTCGATCATGGAAGAAACGGTAGACGATGTCTATCCTCTCCCTCTTACTCTTGGGAGAATGAGCCAATCAAATCTAACATTTTACAATCCATTTGCTTTCCCATCCTCTTCACCTTTTAAGTGCCCATTAGCTCGTCCATCTACCTGACCTCTATGAGCAAAAGCCTTTGTTTCGATAACGCCGTTTCGCATGTCACCAAGGAATGCAGCCTTGTCTACAGTCCGAGCATTCCTAAGGGTTGCATCAGCAATATCACGATGTTGATACTGTGCCTGAAAACCTCTACGAATTGTTTCTTCATCTCCAACAGCATATACTTCTAATGAATCAATGTGCACCGTCGATGAGAATGATTGAGAACAGAACGGATCATTAGATGGAGGTAGCCCAATATAGCCCTCTTCAAAGGATGTATCTTGATGAGAGACACTAGCCGTTTCCAAGTGGTTGTCTATAAACAATCTAGGATGACGAACACTACCACCAAAGCCTAATCCTACCGCCAAATCATCCTTTCTGGATGGATTAGTTGTACTGACATTTGTATTGGAATGAAAGTACATGTAATGTCCTCCTCGTGATCCCATCTTCGGTAGTGGTTTCAGAACTGTCAATGTGGGCTGAAGCTGATATAAGAAGCAATCTGATGTGCCAAAGAAGTCTCGTTTATTCTGCCATTTGGAAGCGGTATATGCCCCGAAGGTAACCGATTTATTCTTGTTATCAATCTTGGAATGTCCTTGAACAACCAAAAGAGTTGGCCCTTCATATCCTAGAATTGCTCGCTCTAATGATTGGAAAGTCCATCCATCATCTTCACCAGCAAATATACGATACCACTTCTCACCAAATTTATGTTTTGAAATAGATGCAAATGCAAATATCTGTGGTGAGAGATGTGGGGTAGTAATGGTACCAAACACATGTGATGATATAGGGAGAATTTCTCCCTCTTTCAATTTGGCAGTTGTTTGGGATGTAATCTCTTTGCATGATCTAATAATGGGAAAAGGCTTTTGGTTGTTCGATTGTGTGCCTTCGGGTGAAAAGAAGAGAACATGCAGAAACTTTGAGACTGAACACGAAAGCAAATCTGGAACATTCCTTCTTTGCCACTCTGAAAACACTCTTTTTGTCACACATCCTTCTGGTATTGATATTGTTGCAGACAATGATGATGCAGTTGCAGTTGTCTGATACCCAAAGTCGTGTTGGTTATTATCACAAGAACTCTTCGCATATTCCAACAACGAATTAGTCATTGATTGTACCATATCATTCTCGTATGATGTATTTATACCTTCCAAAATCTCTATAGTTGGAGCATTTGTATAATTCTGGATAATATAGTGTGATAGTGACGCCATTTCGACGCATAGTTTAATCACATCTTCTGCTGATATCGATGACTCTTCACTAGCATCACTAGAACTCATTATACTGAATAGAAAATCCAAGTTTGTACTTTGATTATCATGAACCAACATCTGTGATACTTGTTGAACAAAATCATCACTACTGAGCAATACCTCCAGTGTACTATTCATCTTTCGTAGTGTAGTGAATGTAGGTAATAACTCGGTCAACCATTGACATCGTTTTTGCACTAATTCAAGTTGAGAAGGTGAAGTGTTCATAAGATGAGCTTCAAATTCAGATATGGTATCTAATGAAGACGGAGTATTGTTTAATGATAATAGATGTGAACATTGCCATATAATCATTAGAAAATCTTGACCTGTTGTTGTGTTATTACTACTTTCTTGCAATACCAAACGACGTAAAGTTGAGAGATGGTCAATCTCTTGTGGAGAGAAGCCATAATAATTTGATGTATCATCTTCATTGTTGGTAGCGCCGCCAGAGGCACTTGATCCAGAAGACGATGCAACCCCCATTGTACTATATTATTTATATTATCATATAAGGTTAACAACTTGGCGTCGTGGATAACTACCTCTGTATTGTGGCTGCGCTGATATTCTCTGATATATCTATACAGTAATGCAATAGCAATGTTTTTATTATGAGAGTTTAATTGGGAGTCTTTGACTGAGTAATGGGAGAAGATGTTATTGTGTTTAGTTATGTTTCAGAAGATTGGAGGAGGTGTTATTGTAATAGGTAGTGTTCGTAGTTATAGAGGATAAGAGAGATAGAAGCCTGCAGCTACGCGTTACAATTAATACTTATCTCTTTGATTACGACCAAGATGAGTAGCTCTTCTAATGCAAATGATGATAAAATAACAGCAAAACTGAATTGGTATAAGAACAATACTCATACAATTACATCACCAACAGAACTCGATACATCAACAAAGCAATCTTCTAAAAGTGATAAGAGTGAAAGCACAACTACTAAGCAACCATCAAGAAAAAAGAAGAACCGTACAACCTTAAACGGTATGGATACAATGGCAGCTCAGCTAGAATCTTATATTGATAATAATCACATAAATGAAACACATACTTCGGACGATAACAAAATCAGATCTACTACCTGGGAATGCAATAAATGTACGTTTATTAATAACGAGGATAGTGATGATCCTGACAAGTGTATGATGTGTCAAAATCCTCGAGTCAGTAGAAAAGATCCAACGGAAGAGTATTATATTCGAGAGACGAATGAGCCGAATGATACCACTGATGCAGTGCGTGATAGTATTGCAAGTGATGCCGCTGTTAAATTTACATTGCCACAAAACGAAGACGATGATTATGATAGCAGCAGTGTTAGATATACAGATTTGACGAATGGGGGAGACATTTCACAACAAAAAAGGGGAAGCATGTCTAGACTTGGCAACATGTCATTTGCAGCATGGGAGGAAAATCGTACGCACTGGGTATGTAATGCTTGTACTTTTGTCAATGAACCTAGATTTCTCATGTGTGGTGCCTGTGGAATGGCAGAAAGTAGTGTTGCGATCGACGACGAACTAATTTCACAAGGTTTGAGACGGATGAGTCTCGGTCAGGCACAGTAAGCAATTTGTGTGTTCTTAGTATTGATATATGCACATCTCGATCTCATCTACTTTGTCTTTGACATTTACAGAGAGTTTCTCATTAATACAATACATAAGCAATTATCCAAAGAAGAAGAGGATGATATTAGGCATCAACGAGCTGTAGAGTTGTTATCAACGAGTATTTCAGATGAACCTTCCCATGATGAACAAATGCAAAGCTCAGAAACGGCAAAAGCTAGGGAGCATATTGAAACACTAGAAAGAATACAAAAGGCTGAACGAGAAGAGCATTGTGATATGTTATTCACCCTCGAGCAATGGAAGTTAGAACTAGAACCAGACAAAAACAAAGAACAACAAGAACAAGTGAAGAAGCAAGAGATGCAACTAGATTGTCTAATGATGGAGTGGAGAGAAAGAGAAAAGGAGTTACAAAAGTTGAGGAAGAGACTGGAAACAAACTCTAGAGTAAGAGTATAAATGAATAAATACAGATCACACTTTTGTATCTTTCTCCTTTGCATTCCCCAACTCATATTTGTTAAACTACGATAGTCCGAACATTGCGCCGACCTGTTGAGCAGGATCTTTTTCAGGTTCTCTGTCTAATCCAAACTCTCTTCTAGCTTGTGCCATTGCCTCTTGTGTACTCACGCCCTCTTTACGTAATTGTTTGTAACGTTTGTTCACCATACTATGTATATCAAGCGTTATGTTCATTTGCTTTACATCACCAGGAGGATTCTCTTGCCGAATCCTGTGTTGAAACGTCTTAGAGTTTAACCAAGTATTAGAATCAAAACCAGGATCTCCGTAACTACCAAGCAAGTTACTCAAGAATGAGTGAATAGCCCACATATCATAAAATCCTAAATCTTTTGCTTCGGGTCTATAAACTAATACAGGACCAACATTGCTTTGCCATCGAGGAGGAGCAATTCCCCCTTCTACATTGATCATAAGATACGTAGCCATAACATTATCGGCTGCTCCCAAACCACTCAAATCAGCATATGGTTTTGTTTTTACAATCATGAGTGGTACCTCAACCATTGTCATTACCTGACAATTACCTTCCGGATTGCAAGTTGTAAACATGGAGTGATCTTTAGGATAAAGCAACACCTTGGGCTGTTGAACATCAACTACTGAACTCTCTCCATATGCTGGCAGACGACACACCTGTACCAATTCTTCTCTGGGTATATCTACAAAATTATCACCCTTGATGGACTTTCCTTTCGTACCATCAATTTCTTCCAAGCCATCAATACAGAGTAAATATCTTCCAGCTGCAGCTTTATCTCTTTTCAACAATTGTGCAACTTTATCATTCAATTTCCTACCAGCTTCTGATTGCAAACCAACAATACGTACCCACTTCCCTCCTTGTACAACAGGTGCACTGATATCTGCCATCGTTTTGTATATATTATACGCTTACTATTATTGAAGTTCAGTGGTATAATACCTATGCCACTCCGAGAAAATAAAAATGACGAATGACAGATTTGTGCACAAGATATGTTTAGATCTAGATATCGACTTGAAGAGACACTCCCAACTAACTATGTTTGATAATATTACGGATGATGATATAAACTACGCTATTATTGGGTATTCATCAATGCAATTGCTATCATGCATCAACTATGTACAATCCGGGAAGGATACCAAATTCACACTCTCATAATTTTCATCTCACCACAAAAATCAAAAATCATGATACAGGATAGTATCAGTTTGTTGCAATCATGACGGAGCATACCACTCGCCCCTTAAAGAAGAAACGGCCATCTCAGTATAGACGGCGTATACGTGAACTTGAGTGTAATGCCGCACAGGAAAGTTTGAGTTCAGCTTTATTTGATTGTCTTTGCAAACCGCATGTAGGTACTAACAAAAGTTACTATCGTCTCTCTTCATCTTCATAAACCACTAAACGCGCATCTCCCAGCGTACTTTAAATGGCAATGGCATGAATGGTAGCTTACCCCCTCTACCAATTGCAGATGAAGATGAAACTGACGTCAATGGAGGAGATTTTGGTACTTTGTTTGGCCATCCATATGGTGCTTTGCCTTATGGTAATATACATTTAGCTACCCCTCCCCCATCAAGAGCTTCAGATGAATCTTCTACAAAACCGCAACATTGGCATCCAGATATAGTACGACATTCAGGACTCGGCAATTGTCTATGTCAACTTAATGATGAACAGATATTAAACATATTATCATACCTCGATGGGCCAACATTATCAAATGGTATAATATGCACATCACGATTTCTATATGTTGCCGGTCACCACGAGGAGTTGTGGCGTGATTTAGTATTGAGACGATGGGGTGAAAGTGGCTTTACTGTACCGTCTTTTACTGAGAATAATGAATCGAAGATGAAGGGGAATAACAATAATAGTGGTTGTTGGAAAGATATATACGCATACAATCACTATCATTCACATAATAAAACATCTACAACTCCTCCGATATTAAGACATGATCCAATATCAATAAAGGGTATCTACAGTGACACATTCTTTAGAAGTTGGCTTTGTAGATCTTTCGCTTTACAATCATCTTGGTTATCAACACATACAGTTCCTACTCTACCAATTGAGGAGGTAACGACTACTAGATTTATAAAAGAATATGAAGAGAAGAATCAACCACTGTTAATCAAGGGTGCCTCTAAATCTTGGCCTGCAATGGGTGGTACTAACAATGGGAAGAATAAATGGACTCCTGACTATCTACTGAAGGTTACTCAAGGTCAACAGTTTAGAGCAACGTCGGGTGCTGCTCCACTCCCGGCCAGCTTTACATTACAAAACTATTTCAACTACTGCTCACTATCTACAGAGGAAGCACCGCTTTATTTGTTTGATAGAACATTTGCAACCAAATGCCCATCACTCCTTTCCGATTTTGATACCGGAATGAAAGAGAGTTGCAACTGGTGGTCAAGAGGGAATGAAGAGAGTGGTCATGATTTATTTAGTGTTTTGGATGATACAGTAATAGATGGGGAAGGTAGAAGGCCTGATTTCCAATGGCTCATCGTCGGCCCAAAGAGGTATGTACTTTTGATTTCTAATTGATGCAAAATGAGGAGACTTGTATGAACCCAAATGATGACAAATCATCTTAGGACACCTTCAGAATGCTTCGGTATTATGAGAAGAAAACTAATTGTTATTGTATTTTTTAAACTGATGGGTTCATATTTCTCTTTTATGGAGCTACTTTGGCAGTACAAATTTGCAAATGGATCCTAACCATACATCTTTATTTCCCCTGTTACTTGCAGGTCTGGCTCGTGTTTTCATATAGACCCTAATGCAACACATGCTTGGAATGCACCAATCATTGGACGAAAGAGATGGATCTTCTATCCTCCCGGAGTCACACCCCCTGGAGTCTTTCCCTCTGCCGATGGCGATGATGTCTGTATGCCAATATCCATTGGTGAATGGTTGTTAACATACTTTGATGAACACGTCAAGCGTAGATCTGATCTCGACATTACTAGAAGACCTCTGGAATGTACAGCAGAACCAGGAGATGTATTGTTTGTTCCGCATGGATGGTGGCACATGGTATTGAACATAGGCGATGATGAGGACTTGTCTTCTTCTGATGATCGAGGTGTTAGTATTGCTTTGACAAGAAACTATGTTAGTGCATCAAACTTGCCTGATGTATTGAGATTTTTGGATACACGAGTTAGTCAAATAAGCGGATGCAGAGATAGAAAGAAGGCAGTACCACCTGAAGACTTGGGGCGTGAGTTTAGAAAGGGTTTGATGGCAGTGCCTATATCCGAAGAAGAAAGTAGTCGAGACGACGGAGAGGAGAAGAAGTGTGATGACATCCCTTTAGCCAAGGAACGAGGAAAGTGGGTTGATCTTTTGGAAAGAGCTGAAACGCAATCAAAAAAAGGATGGGGATGCAATGCTTGGGTAGACTTGCCTTCAGAAGGTGTTGACAATAGCATAAGCTGTGGAGGGAATGAAAGATCAAGTATATTGGCAAAGGCTAAACAACAACAGGAAAGTACAACTGCAACTGGTGGCTTTAGCTTTTCATTTCTATGAGCTAGTCAATAAGTAGCTAACCTAATATAACTTAACTTATCTATACACTGCAGTTTGTGATTCACTATCTGCACTAACTATACTATGCCTACAGCTTACCATTTATATGCTCACCCCCGCTCAATGGCTATCTTCTCAAATCGAGGGAATGTATACTGATTGTCCTCGAGGAACTGATAGAGCTCTTCATTATATTGCTCAAAGATTGGATTCAGGACAGAGTAGGAATATTCAGATACAGTGTATCCTGACCGCTCATGTCTCGATGAAGAGGCACAAGTTCCTTCATCCGACGAAGTTACCGCATTCCAATACTTCAAGCAGCCACTTAGCTTCACTCCTAAGAACTCTCTTACCAGATTTTGCACTCTTTCAGGCGACCTGCTTAGCTCGTCATAACTGAGAATAAGTAGATTCTTACGTTCGAAATATGTTAGCCATTTCTTCAGTTGATAAACATATATGCCATCTACCCTTTTCTTCTTCTGTGACAATATCTTTATCAAATGCGAATCGACATACTCATCAAAGGTCAAAAAAGTATTGTTTTGTACAATGTGGCTGTGCCATTCGTTGGGTTGTGGATTATTCAGATATTCAGCCTTTTTATGATGATATAGTGAAACCTCTCTTGATATAGGCTCTCTGAGAATCACAATCAACTTTAGTTTCGATAAAGCATCTTCACCAGCTTGATTGTAAATCGTATGTACCTTTTTCGCATGTAGTAATGTGTTTGGTGTAGCATCCATAATATATGAACTCTTCTTCTTACTATCCGGTTGAAACAATTGCCACCATTTCCAATTCCCTTTACTACAGTGCTCAAATCGTTTTGCATAGAATTCTATACCTTGCTCATATCGCTTCTGTTCATTAAAGAAGTGAGTCTCTTTATTATAAAAGTCTGGTTCATTCGGGAATACTTCACCACTACACACATCACCCGAATCAAACATCCATTGAGCAAGAGAAGTTGTTCCTGCTTTCTGTGCTCCTATTAATAGCAAATTGGGTATAGTATAAGCATTATCAGTAGTGTGATGCGAGGTACTTGACTTAGTATCTGATAATGACAACTGCCGATGAGCTCTAATACTTTGACGTAGGGAGTAGGGTATATCATAATCGATATACTTAGCTGTCTCTATGTTTCTATCGGAGTATAAATGCAATAGAAAGAATACCAGAATCGATTGCAATGCAAGTAGCTGTAATATCGAATGATGATGTTTCATAATCATATGTTTTTTTTGTTATGATATCGATATAGCGATAAAGTAATATATCATACAACAAACCTAGCATTTGCTGCCTCTCAGCTCTAGCTTTCTATTTTGTTGCAAACTATTGCAAACGATCAATAGCGCAGACTATACGGGCAGTATAAATTTTTTATTAGCAATAAAAATTATGTTGGCATGATATTCGGTACCACATTTTCTTCGCAAGTGGGGGTTGCAGTAGTGTACTAAAAGTTTGGCATTTCATCTGGCGGCTAAGAGATAGAGAGCTATATAGGCAGTAGTACATCTTCTTCTTCTTTTATTCTACAGCATTATCGATCAAAAAGTTGATTATATAAAAAGTGCACAAGATATGCACAAATTTCATTGCAAATGACTACTAGTTTACTACTAGATCAACACATCAGAATCAGTTGCTGTTGGGCGAAACAGTGAGCTTTATAGGTTTTATTAGTTGTCTAACACATGCATCTATTGCAGCTGAGGCTTTCTAAACTATTTTAATATGATCTGATATACTTCGTATGATTACATACCCATCATGTTTTAAAGATGCGACGGCTACTACGGATATTTCTTTCACTCTTCATCATCTGCATAATATTCTATCGAAATATAGTAGTGGTTGAGATAGATACGCCTATGCAAAATGTTAGTATCCCTACAGCACAACAATATAAGGGTACTTGGAAGATATCAGATCAGGAACCATACATGGGAAATCTATCATGCCCATTCGAAGTAGCTCATTGGAATCTTGAAAGTTTTAAAAGACCAATAGATCTAGAGAAACGACAACAATGTGGACGACTACAGTACATGCCATATCCCTCATATGTGCCACCAAATGCTAGTGATATCTTTGACAAGTTAGTCAATGGTACTACAATTTACTTCATTGGAGACTCAATGACAAGTGAAGCTGCCGCTGACTTCCTTTGTCTCATGGCATCGATATCGGAAGTTACGAGGCAAGAAATAGTCCGACTTCCTCCAAAGAATTGGTGCAATGGTACATTGACGACCACAGAAGGTATTTTAATGCTCAATAAAACTTGGCAGTTACGAAACGCCAACGAATGTGAAGTAAACTTTGATGGATTTACCGGATGGAATTATGCACAAGCTACCTTCCGATCATTCGGTCCAAAGAGGATAGATATTCATGTCGTGGCTGCCATAGAGTATGGTAGAGTAGGAGAGCTTTTTCAACATCTAAAGAATGCAAAGAAAGGTGACATCTTTGTCTTGAATCAAGGACTACACAAGAGACGAGATAAAGGACAAGATTTCCTCATGAACAAATTTATAAAGAAGAAAGAGGTAATAGAAGCGGCGAAAGGAAAGGGAGCTCACATTGTATGGAGAGAGACCACGGGAGCACACTTTCATACATCTGATGGATACTATGATGATTCCATCAAAGCATTACTACCAACTAAGTCAGCTATCTGTGTCCCACCATCGGACATTGATAAGGAGAAATCAAAGGCATGGGATGATGGCGGGTTAGTACCACTTATGAAATCTCTAGACATACCAATACTTGAGACATGGGAAGCAACGTTTCTCGCACCAGAATGGTGTCATGTTGGACAAGGGACTGATTGCGTTCACTGGCTTCAACCCGGACCGACATCTTACTTATCAGAAGCTTTGTTAAACTACATAATAAATGATATCTAAGAGAGACAAGAGTAAGTACTATGAGTAACTTTAATACTGAGTGATGATGTTTCAAATGTCTATGTTTATTATGATATTCGATGAAGTTATGTATCACACAACAAACATAGTGATTTGTAGGGCCATGCATTTCTTTGCCAAAACAATGCTAATATGACACGAGTACCAGGTCAAATTATCAATAAGTGTGCCGCACTAGTGAGTAATGGTGACTAAGAGATAGAGAAATATAAGCAGTAGTAATAAATCTTCTTCTATCTTTATTCTTGATCACTAGAATAACTAAAATGATTATTATTTAATAAGGAATTCTTTGACTTGGTATTGATTGCAAAGGAGGAGGGCTGCTTGATATCATCTTGGTCATTATTACTACTATTCGATATTGTTAGCGGTATATGTTCATCATCGTCCATAGATATATTCGTTGTTGCATTTAATATATGCTTTGGTATTTTAAATGACCAACAGTAGGTACAGGCTATACCATCACACACACCTTCACATAACTTTGTTTTAGTTATTGTGGTCGACATAATATCTTACTTCCTTGCTATAATAATTTGTGCATATCTTGTGCATCGATTTTTACAAATCAAGTTTGCTAATCGATAATACTGTAGAATAAAGATAGAAGAAGATTTATTACTACTGCTTATATTTCTCTATCTCTTAGTCA
>Ga0214480_100577_pt1 | contig 18337 bp, 10 predicted proteins | sample M1_20Mar14CPVII9_3_FD_165042 | JGI IMG/M metagenome (GOLD analysis project Ga0214480, IMG submission 165042) | Marine eukaryotic communities from Monterey Bay, California, United States - M1_20Mar14CPVII9sort6BwellE17 | ecosystem: Environmental > Aquatic > Marine > Unclassified | place: USA... | reverse complement strand
TGTCCGCACAAACTTGGAAAAGATTTGACAACCTCTACTATTTGGATAACCTATAGATAGAAGCAAATGCACGGAGTTGCGGCTATGATAAACTAATCACTAACTAATCACTAATCACTAATAATCACCACCTGAGTACTTAATTCACCAAAGGATGATAGATAATCTGGAAACACATATAATGTACATTTTACCTAATATTACTTATGCAGACTATTTTGATCATCTTAGACTTCTCCACTTCTCTTCCATTAGTTCTAGCTGCTTGTCAGTCCAACATTCAAATTCTGAGACCGCTGATATAAAGCTCTGTTCTATTTCTTCCTTCATTTGTAGAGTACTTTGTACATCTTTCTCGGCAGCTTGTCGTAGTGCTTGCTGATTGGTTTCTACAAGTTCGAGTGCATTATGCAATGCTCTATCTATATGCACTTCATTGTTCTGTGTTTGTAGATCTTTTATTTGCCTTCTAAGAAGAGACACTTCATTATCCATATCTCTCTTAGCAAGGTGTAAGGCTCTAGTTTTTGCCTCTTCAGCTTGATTGAGGGCTTGCTTCATTGCTTCATGTAGCTCACTGGCCTTACGAGTCAAATGTATCTCCATTTCTCGTTGGAACTTGTCTTGTTGGATATGTTTCGACTCGATTGCTCTCTTCAGTTCAAGCGATTGGTCATCCCTTGTCGTGATAAGCTTCTTTACCTTGCGGCCGAGCTTCATCTTACTTCTGAGCGCCGATTCAAGCTCTCTCTTCATTGTGCCTGCACTCTTGACCTCCTTTGATAACACTTGTTCAACAATAGACTGCACATATGATTCAATAACCGAAGAGTCATCAGTAGCAATAGATATAGGTCCAAGAGTTGTGATTCCAGTATTCTTACTCAAAGTAGACACAGCATCACTATCCATGCTATTGACTGGGGCTATCTTTCTAAAGCTAATAGACTTGATATTGTTTTGGTATGAATCTGTGCTGGTCAAGTAGCTTGGAGTATTGTATTCCGATGCTTGTTGCTTATTCAATCTTGCAGGATAAGGATTTGATGACCGGATGGACTGTTCTTCATTGTGCTTTGAATCACTCCGAAGGAATTGGGGTTTCATATTAAGTATACCTTCCCTGTTGTCCACTGGCTTGTCTTTACTAGATTCCGACGCAAGCTTCTCCTTGCCACTATCCATAGCATACTTGGCCATAATCTGATCAAACTTTGTATGAGTATTTGATAATGCAACACTCGTATCCTCTTCTACCTTCTCTCTCTCATTCTCAACCACTTCTTCTTCGTCTTTCCTAGGAGTACTCGAGAAGAATTTATCCGCTTGCATCATGAGATTAGGCGTTGCAAGATCATTCATGATATTATTTGTTCCTTCAGGACTAGTGAAGAATCTTTTGCTTTTGAGCTTGTTCAGTCTCATCAAAAGTTTAGGTGTGTCAAGAGAATCATCAGCTTCTTCTTGATTGGCATCATCAGTAGTTTCATCCTTGGTATTGACCTTATAAATAAGACTAGTATATACTTCGCTTGGACTGTGGCTGTTGCTTTGATATTTGTTGGGCAGCACAGCCTCCTCCGCTGTCATGTCATCTGTCGGGGCAGTAATCAAGGTGTTGCTTGTATATATATCAAGCCGTTTCGTCTCCCCATAGATATCTTTATTTGCTATTGACTTGCCACTAAGTTGATCAACACTATACTCGTCATTGAGCGAGAATGACTTAGTCAAAGCCTGGAGCATATCCTTCATTGAATCTTCATGATAACCATCCAGCTTTTTGTCCATTTCTTGCTTACTACTGTTTAAAGAAAGGGATTCATCGCCACTACCATCGGATACGGGGGAAGTGCTACCGTGTACATGCACTTCCTGCTCGACTGGTGGGTCAGGAGTATTGATTCTTGATTTGTACGAAGGTAAAATCTTGGTAACATTCGATCCAGTAGTGCTACTACAAATACTGCTAGTAACAGTGATGTTCTCCTCATCCTCCTCCTTCTCACAAGGTTCTTGCTTTTTGGTATCCTTAAGCTGCTTCTTACTTTCAATATATGTACCCTTCTTCTTCTCCTTCTTGTCAATAGGCATATTATTCTGTGTAGATTCCGTCTTAATTCTACTTCGTAGTCGTTCCCTCATCGCCGAGATTCGTGGATCTTTATTCATCTTACCACTGATGTTGATGAAAGACTTTGACTTACTTTGAGCCCGATTATCATTAACCTTTGATTTACTGCTGGGAGTAGCAGATAAAGTATTATTAATACTCGAATCTCTACTACCAGGAGGATCTTCCTTCTTTACTCGTTGAGTATGAAACTTTTGCAACAACTTGACGTCGTTACTAGTATCCTCCTTCTCCTCGGGTATCTCCTTCTTTAAGTGTACTACTGTTGGCGGCGGCGGTGGACCTGGAGGTGGGGGTGGTGGTGGCAATATGTTATCATTTACTGCAGACTTCATCGGTATCGTATCAACATTAAATACAACCTCCATGCCTTCTTCATCGTCTTCAAGAGACCCTTGTCTATTCTCCATTTCATCATATTCAGCTTCCTTATTTCTGCGTTGGTGTAACTTTTGTAATAACTCCTCATCCATCCTTGACTGTTGTTGTTTGGCTAGTTGCGGTGGTACTTGTCTTGGCATCCATGGAATATGAGATGTCGAAATACTGGGAATATCATCACCAGTTTGTACGGACAAAATACCTCTCATATCCTCCTTCTCTGCACTCTCCTCCATACCGTCATCCTTCATATTTAGATTATCAAACAAATTCAAATACAAATCTTGTTCATACTTTGATAACTTATGTACCAATATTATAGGTGTACGTCCTTTATTATCTTTGATTGATAAACTCTCTGGGTATATATTGACCAATAGTTCAATAACTTTTAACTTCTCTTGAAAGTTCGTCATACTGTCATCATCAGGAGTATTGTTTTTTCGTAAACATAAATGCAATGGTAATTTACCCTGATCATCACAACTTGTTACACTATACCCATACTTATCATTGGTACTTTCAACATTACACAGACATTTAATAACATCATACGGTGCCTGAAATATGATCGCTGCATGTAACGGCAGTAATTTCCAACGTAGATTTGTTGAATTCAATTCAGTACGTGATACCCATGTTGATACTTCGTTAGGATGTGTTTTAGCACGTTGAATTATGGATGACCATTGTTTAGATTGGATATTTTGATATAATATTGTTGGATTAATATCATAGTTACATTCTAAAGTTGTGTTGGTATCTTCGTCATCTTGTGAGAATGTTGATGATAGTAATGATGGCCAGACTGTTGTTAGTGGTATCAAGTCGTCATTACTGTTATTGTTGTAACTAGTATCATCACTTGGTTGTAGATATCCCTCATAAATATCTGTTGGATGATAATGATGATCAATAGCTACTTCATGAGATTCATTAGTATTGGGTGGTGATTGGAAAGTTTGTATCGGAGGTGGCGGCGGAGTACGTGACTTGGATGGTGTGATTGTTGAATATGCCATTGGGTTACTAATGCGTCGACTAGTAGATGGTGTTTTATTTCGTAAGCTGCTTGGGGGTAATTGTGGTGGACGATGCTGAGGTAGAGTAGTTGTGGATATCATTGCAACAACTAAATTATGCGACTTGTTTTTTTGCAATGGGGGAGATATACTTTTGTAACTTTTATGCTCAGCTTATTTGCCTCGTGTTGTTTCTCCGCTAGATAGATCTATATACGCTACTAAGCAACTTCACTGTAACAATTATCATTGTATTGGGGGTCTCCAGGTATCACGCGCTTTGCATTACGAATTAGGGTGGCATCAAAGTTATTTCAATCGAGAAAACAGTACTGCATAAGAAGGTACACATGATACCTACCCACAAAATATCTTCGATCGTCACACAAACAAAGCAAAGGCAAGGAAGTTGATCTGCTTGTTGATGGCGGTGGCGTATACATTGGATAATTATTAGTGTAGATATTATTATCATAGTAAAAAGTAGTACAATATGAAGATTATTCAAGCATTTTGCGCACTAACGACGGTCACAGCCTTTGCACCACAACAAAGTATCAACAGACCAACACAAACTGCCATCAATTCATTAACCGATTCAGCTTTTGGACCTAAAGAGCATGAAATCAACGGAGGATTACCAACATTTAATCCACCATCACGTGATCGATCCCAAGACGAGTACGCTAACGATACACCCGCCACTCTAGCCCCATATGCAGTAACAGGAGATCGATCATCAGAGCTATCATATGACCCAGCAGCCTTTCCTAAAAACCTACCACTACAACAAATCCAGGGTGGTAATTCTCGATTAACATATAAAATGCCACAGGGTGCCGATCGGGCACAAATATTCATCCAATCGAATGGACGCCCATTAAAGGCACGTGTGGAGTTATGGTTAGGACCCATCCGTCGTGTACACTTTATGGATATTTCGTGTATGAATGGTGCAGAGACACCCTACCGTGGTTGTATTAAGTTCAAGAATACAGATTCGGCTGGACCACAGACACTTGAAATTAGTACAAGTGATGATTCAGCATTCCCAGCACTAGTTGGCGTTGATGTTATGACAAATGAACGTAGTAAGGAACGTCAGGCAGTATTTGATGAAATTTGGAAATCAAGTACTAAATTGTATTCACAGGGTGATAAGACTGTACGTTCTATTCCCATTGCCGATCATGTTAAGAGTGTACAGTTGTTAGTTTGGAGTAAGGATGTTGGTAAGAAATCATTCAAGGTTAATGTTGAAATGTTACAGGGTCCCAACTGTAAACGTCAGTATTATGAATTGCAGTGTGGTGGTGGTACACAGCCATACCATGCAGTATTTGACACACCCGGTAATGGATGGACTATGCGTTGGACGAATACCAAGACATTACATGATGGTAGTCATGAATTTGTTGTTGTACCATATGAACTGGAGGATGATGCAGTTGGAGAGAGTGATGATATGGCACCATATTACAACGGATTCGCCGAAAGATCTGATGAGTTTGGTTATGGTGACACCCTAGGTCCTCACGGTAACAGGATTTACACTTAAATGAATGGTTTGGTATGTTGCGAAGTGCAGCGGCCAGAGGAGAGGGGAAAGTGTGAAATATATAGAGGGGGGATTTATTATGAAGTTGCTCGACTCATTGCTAACAAAGGAGCTCGAGTGGCCCGAGGGTAGGAATTTGCTATTTTTAGAATTGTACGTCAGTGTTATGCTCATGGTTTGATCAGTTGAGAGCATGTTAATTACAGAATTAATATAGCTCCCGATCAAATGCATGCAATGTATCTATACTGTCTGTTAGACTTGTTTTTGTGCATCTCTACATCTGAATTCCTAAGCATTAGGAGTTTATATGTTCATAAGTATATATTTATTGAGACCGTACAATGGATAGGATGTCAGGAAGAGCTCACTGTTTCGCCCAACAGCAATCCGAATCAACATGCAAGGAAGGATACCCTGTTTTCCCTCTCCATACTTACTTACTTACTTATAGTCTCCAATAAGACACACCCAAATCGATTGAAGAGATATATTATATCAAACATTGAAAGCAAATGAAGGGATACCACAAAATTGTAAAAGATTCACAATTATTGAGTTTGCTTACAGCTAAATCAAGTATGTGTTTTGGCCTTCACTCTAGATTCTCTGATAGTGAAATCTGAAATGGATCTTGTTAAGAGATAACTAAATTGTTTTTGTCTCCTTGATAACAACAATGTATAACCAAGTCGGTTTTTCCTCATTCAGTCTATCACTTTAAGAAAACAATGACACTTAAATTCGGCAAAACATCTGCATCGATGATCGATATGAGCATATACATAGATGCCATAATATAAACGATAATACATATAACGACTATATTTAGAGGGGCTATATATCTTGTTTTGGAGGAGTACTACATCATCCCCTACGACTTGAGTTTAATTCAGGAGACATATCTTGACTTGCAATAAATATCTTGCAACCCACTCTCTTTCATATCTAGAGAAGCATGCAAAAGAGGAAGAGGACGACAGCACCAACAATTGCAATTATTGCAATTGCATTGACTACTGCAATGCTATCATCTACAAGTTCAAGTACATCGGTTGTACACGCCTTTGTGGCAGAATATAACACTCCATCCTCCTTCTCATCGATATCACGACATGTCAAGATACCCACTACTCTACTACATGCTACAAATGACAACGATGTGTCTAATCAAGAAGTCAAGCTAACAATCGCAAAAGTAACAGACGAAGATGTAAATGTACAGCTAAATCCTCCAGATGATCGTCCAGTGTTGTTAGATTTATATGCCCCCCATTGTGGACCATGCAAGTTGCTTGATAAAGTCATACAAAAGGCACATGCAAACTATCACGACAAGATTGACTTTGTTAAATGGAATGTGGCAGATAAGGAAAATACCGCTGAAGTTAAGAAGATGGTATTCGAAGAGGCAGCAGCAATTGGATACAAGTTGACAAAGCTACCCTCTCTTATTCTCTTTAGGCAAGGCAAACCTATAGCAGTTCGAGAGGGAATGGCTAACGAGTTCCAGCTTGATTACTGGTTGGAAAATGAACTTTCCGATGTTCTGGAAAAGACATTTGACGAGAATGGTGTCAAAATGATACCCATGCCCAAGAATTTAGTAGAAGAAGAAGAGCCTGAATCTTTGGTACCTTCCAAATTACAAGCAGCAGTCGAGGAGGCAGTATCGAAATCCATTCTTGAAGCGCAGCTAAAGCAAGACAGAGATAATAATTGTACCGATCCCGAAGAATGTTGGGAAAAGAACATGTGGGAGAACAGAGATGTTGTTCCTGCACTGGACTACCTACCATCGAGACCAAGAAGCAAGGCGCTGGACTTCCTACCCGCAAGACAACAAAGAATCAAGGCGCTAGCTATGAAGAAGTTGTAGTTTCTTTAAAGGAAGATATGAATATAATGCTCTTGCAATCAGCACTCAAGAATTTAAGCAGCTTAGGTTGAAAAGAGTAATGATAGTTGCCGAGAATATGTATCCAGCAGAGATACCAAAACCTCAAGGAGAGGCAAGTCGGCTCGAGAATGTTTGACACTTAAGAGGTAAATTAGGCTATAGTTTGATTATTTACCTATATTTCAAACAAATACAATCAAACATCTCTATCAGTTTGTATATTCTAAAAGAAGCAAACAATAACGATCACCATGGCTATATACAGCAAGCCAGCAGAAAGAGTAGCACTACCAGAAGTATATCGATAGTCATATCCATGGTCCATTTCATCAGACATGGCCATCGTTTCGGGATAAGCAGTATCGTGTTTGTGTTCATAACTTGAGGGTCTTGTGTCGTCGGGAGTTGTACCGTCTAGGCAAATCTCTGCCTCTTCATCGAGCTTAGTACATTGATCATCATCTAGAGTGACCATTGCAGTCAAGCCTTTCGCCACAATGTTTGCTTCGGTTGCTAATGCCAATGCTTCATGTCGGATACACTTGACAAATGTATCTTTCTTGCAATCATCTCTAGCCAGGGTGACCAATTTCTTTATCATTTCCTCTCCTAGGAAATCGGCGGCGTCATAGAATCGTAATAGGTGAGTGATTCTATCATGAGCATAACTTTGGAAGCACAACGAGGCCTTGGATTCGTCATCAACAGTACTTGCAACTGATACTGGTGTAGCCGTCCAACTCTTCTTTCCATCAAGTGTCTTAGCATGAGTAACTGCTTCGAGTTGACCTTGAAATTTACCCCGAACTACAACCTCGTATCCAGAACTAAGAACTGGGAATAAAGTCTGAGTTTCTCCCGAGGCTCCCGTGTACTCAGTACTTACATCAGACATAAGAATTGAGCCAACCTCGCTTTGTAAGAAGTCTGTGATTTGCTGAGCAAAGTCAACTTGTCCATGTAACAGAGGAATTGATACGCCACCATTCATAAGAGCAATTGCATCTAAGAGCTGTACATCGGCAGATCCTTGAAATCCCAAAGAAAAGATCTTTACATTTCCATCTTCATTGAGCTCGTATACATGCTCGGTTATTTTTGTCCTATTTGTCTCGCCTCGAGTAGCATAGCCATCTGAGATTAGAACTAGTATATTCGCAACATTATCCTCACTTTCCTTTGCATCTGCCTTTGCACGAAGCAGGCCTAACAACAGGGCCTCGTGTAAATCAGTATTCCAGCTTGACGCTTTTAGAGCGGATAGGAACTCCTTTGCGTCTTCCCTCTCGTCCAAATTAGCTTGGCCAGATCCCCAGAGGTCTTCAGTGCCGGTATTACCAAAGGTCTGAATAGTGAACGTGTCTTGTGGGGATAAGGTATCGATAAAGAGTGACAGAGCCTTCTTTGCATCATCAAGCTTTGACTCATAATTCATTGATTCGCTTGTATCGAGGACAAAGTGAAAGTTTCTTGGCATAGCTTCCAGTGATGTCGGACTGAAGAAGTGCTCAAAGCATTTGCCATCTGTCTTGAGTAATCCGTTGATCGGGAGATCGGTAGCGTTATACTCCCCTTTGATAGTTTTTGGTAGCTCGTATTGCCTAGCATCTGGAATATCCAAGTGCATATATCCTTCTGTGTTACTTGAATTCGTATCAGAGTCAGGATTGATGGACGAAACATCCAAGTTTACTTCAAAGATCACTGCTTCCCCATTTGTATCCTCTACTTTTAGATCAAAAACAATATCATCAATCGGCTCGTTGGGCATGAGAGGAATCTCAAAGTTGATCTTTCCCTGACGTTGTACAATGAGTTGTTCTAGAACTAGCTCAACATTGGTAATACCTAGTGGAGGTATTGCAACTTGAAGACTATGTGTGAACGAATCCTGAGATTCAACATATGCCGAGGGAACGCCAGAAGCAGCAGACTCCAAGAAGGTATCACGTGCCTCACTAAGCTCTTGAACAACGCCACTTGATTCACATTCATCACTTGAAATAGTCTTGAGAGAAGTGATGCGTGTATTGAGAGGTAGTTGTAACTGTAATACGTGTAGAATGGTAGAGTAGCAGTCATGTAAGTTAGTATGTACACAAGATGTGCATAAGATATGCATTTATTTGTGCATAAGATATGCATAAGATGTGCACAGTATCCAAAACATACAATTGATGTATAATATGTATGTATAAAAGCATATAACAACACTATATACGAAATACTCTCACCGATATAGCATGGATGGATGAGCAATCCAAAGCATTCGCAACTTCCATTGTGATTGTTGTTCGAGATAGACGTGATCGAACCTCAGTATTTACAATATAAGATGTGACTAACGATACACCCGTTGAGAAGTCTACAGCAATAGGCAGATCCCCGCCATCAACTGATTCTTTATTTTGAGTCAATAATATTGCGAGTAGTACAACAATAACAATCAAAACTATGATAAGAAGAGAAGCCCATATAAATGTTTTGCGATTCATACGTCGTCTTTGATGTTGTTGTGGTGGCACTGTAGATGCAGTATTCTTTAAAGGGGCGGTCTGACCAGTAGGAATATCATTACTTTGCTTGATCATTGCATCACCATTCCAAATAGAAGTATTGTCTTTTGCTTGCTCCTCCTTCCTCGTCTGTTCTGATGAGTTGATGTCATCGTCATTTTTTGTGACAGGTTGTGCCATTGTAATGGTATCTTCTTCTTGAGGTGTCTGCTCTTGCAATTCTGTATCAGCTATCACATTATCATCACCAGCAGTATGAGATATGGCACCATCGTCAATTGTCGCCATCCTGAGTTGAGAGCCTGGTTACTGGCAAGTAGTGAATAGAGTGCAGAAAAATTGATAAGATCTCCGTTTTTGATCTTGCTCATGTTTCGTATCTTTGGGAGAACAGATATCTCTCTAACCTAATATTGTTTTTATCTCTTTGGAGATATATTACTTTATACCCTATTTACATCAAACATAGTATCTTCCTCTTCATTTCCAACCTCTCTTCTTCTACCTCTTCCTCAAACATGATAATACTCTTGATTTCCACGGCTACTCGTCCGTATTGGGCTTGGTGGTTGTCTTCTTGAACTTCCTCTATTATATCTATTGGGGCTTGATCTATACACTCCAGGCACACTTCCATTACTACTGCCACTTAACAAGCTACGTGCCTCATCACTACGCTGCATTGCCCTCGCAATAGCATCATCATTTCGACTTTGTCTCGTCGGCGAACTTGGTGGCGAAGTACGAGGGAATGGTCGACCTCCCTTCCGTCTTGGTGGTGATGATGTATTCATACATTCCTTCATCCTTGATATATCCTTCCGTATCGACTCATTCTTACTCTTGAGATCATTCAGTCGTTGATTTGACTGTAATGTGAACTCATTATTTGAGTATGATCTTGTGGGGTGTGGTGGAGACAGCTTCTTCTTGGATTGTGTGGTACGAGTAGGATGGACAGAGTATGATCGTGACATGGTAAGTCCTGCACCTACATTGTCAATAAACTTGCCTCCTTGAGTAGTAGTACCTTGTGGAGCCCCTGTAAAGATTGACTTGGACAACTCGGATACATTACTTGGTACCTGTTGAGGCACAACGCCACCCACTTGTGTATTCTGCATCATGTTTATACCAGTTTGCTGCATTCCTCCCATCACACCACCACCCATCTGTTGCGGTTGAGGCCACATTCCAGTGCTCAACTGAGGCTGTAACATACCACCACCAGTATTCATCATCATATGCGGTGAGTTCATCATACCAACACCACTAGCACAACCAACTCCACTTGCAATCGGTGCACTCAATGGTGAAATCATCCCTCCCATCGGCTGCGCATTAATACCAAATGATCCATTATAGTATGGATTGGCACTATTCAATGTAGCCAATTGTACCTGATGTTGAGCTAATTCGACTTGTAATAACTTACGTGCTTGGTCTAACGTGGCCTGTTCTTGACGTAATTGTTCTATACCCTTTTGTTTATCGTCTGCTGATGTTGGTTTGGGTGATACTGGTGGAGTACTTGACTCTTGACGACTTTCCTCCAAATCATTCTTCTTGGGGGTACCAACCTTTGACTTGGCACGATCATGTACCATTGCCTTTAATTGTTGTTGCAATTCATATACTGAATCCTTTGCACGTCGTTTGGTACGTTCAAATGTACTGTCTTCACTTGAACTTGTTGATACTACATTATGTAGTGTATGATGCTTGGTACGACGTTTACGCTTTGTAGGTGAAGTACACAACGTCCTCCAATTGTCTGTTGGATAATCACCATAATATCCACTATTACTATCCCTCATACAAGTACGACTTGCCTTATTCTGACGTAAGTTTGGTAATAACAAATCCATTATACTAGATATACTACATCCAGACCTTTTCGTATATTCATCATCATCCTGTTCTACTCTCATATTATTCCCTACTCCATGATGTTGTTGCTGTTGTTGCATCTTGTAATGTCCAGGTGGATACCGAGGTGGCGGTTCTCTCATATTATCAACATGATTTGATTGCAACTGTTGATATTCTTTATCAATTTGAAATAATACATCGTTAACATTATCTCCTCCTCCTACACCTTGAACTACATTATTATTATTGTTGGGACCAGTATGGTAGAATAAGTTCCGCTCATCTGCCATTGCAGTAGTAGGCTGTTGTTGTTGAGTAGTTGGTACAGTATTATAAACATAAACAACCTCATCATGCGGATGCGTGCCACAACCGAATAAATATCCAACATCATCGGCTGTTTGGGGGATACATCCTTTACTTTGGAATGTTCCCTCTATTTCATACCCATTGTTATTGTTGTTGTTGTTGTTCATAGTATTATGAGTGTGTTGTGTATTGCGATGGATGTTGTTACGATAGATAGAATTAGCAGAAGAGTGTGGAGCACCTGAGGAGTGATTTAAATGGGGCGATAATGGATGATTATTACTACCCGTATAATATTGAGATTGACTAGGTACTGATTGTAATAATGAAGTGCCATCCTCCAATGAGTTGTTATCACCATTAGTATTAAGGACATGATTCATGTGTAATCCTTGTATGACATTTCTAGATTTTCCAGAGTAATATAATTCCTTGACATTGCCACCTTGATGCTGAGTATTATGTATGTTGGTAGTAGTAGTGTTATCGAGCTGACGTTGCAATTGTTTAATCTGTTGCTGTCGTTCGACTAATTCACGAATGTGTGGATGGCTCATACTTGCTCCGCTGATTGATGCTCCACCGCCTCCTCCATTGTTTTTATTATGACGAGGATGTGATTTTGGGAATAATTCTGCGGACCATGACTCTGATGATGTTGGTGGTGCCATTGTGTTATGACTGTGACTGTGAGTAGTTCAAAGGCTTGTTGTTGGATAAGTTTTGACTATCACCGCTGCTAATTTCTATTGTATGGCGTTCTGTTATCTAATGATTAAAGGAGTCTATAAACAGCAAGAACTATGTTTTACATATATCGATTTGCAATTGTATAACACTAACACTTCCGACTTTATTGCATTTGAGTTATCTGATATTCAGTCCTCTATCTTTTTGTGAAGCGTAGTAGCATTACTACGGGGCATACTATGCATGCTGTTGCTGTTCACAACCCATGAAACTACTAACGTCATGAAATCAGTGCATAACATTGGTTAAGTATTGGCATTATCTTTTCTGCATGTTACCGCAGCGAGGTTGCCTAAATTTTTGGCCAATCGAGGGTTGGCATCAAGTCTATTTTTCTTGTAAATGTCTGAGTGCTGTCATAGTCATACGTTTGCCAGTGATTGGTTTAACCTTTTAGGTGAAAACCTAGTAATAGCGGGGGAATAAATCTGTTTTCTTCTCTTCTTTTGCTAAAGGTGCATCTTCAACTTTGATCTCTCAGCCGCAAATCGTTGGCATTATAATATTGATGGAGGGTAAACCGATATAGTAGTGTGGTGTTAGGATAGATATCGGCTGGTGGCTCTTGAGAGTTTGATTCACATCTTGTGTTCATAATATAAAAAACATGAGAAAAATAACATTGTTCCTTGTTGGGGCTAGGTTCCTCGGTTTATGTCAATGGTAAGTCTAAGTACACACAGTTGCAACTACCGAGTTCAATATACTAACATTTCCAATTTGCAATATAATATCAGCTTTCTATTTCCGCATAGGATACCGACACCTCCTTCACAACTACTAACCAAACAACAATCTAATCAATATGATAGACCAAGTATAATATATACCAATAGACTAAGTACTACACATCTTCTTGCAGCTAAAAAGATTATCGCAAGAGAAAAACCAAAGGTTTCTTCTAAGCCACTTTCATCTTATCTACAGGATACAGATGACGATCATACTGATGACAATCATATCAGTAATGAGAATGATAATACTATCCAACAAATTGAAATTAATATAGAATCCACAGATAACAGTAACACCATAGACAACAATGATATAGATTATGATCAACATCACAATTATCCAAAGGTAATACTCCAAGCTGATAAATTAGGTAGATCAGTACAATCACAACTATTACGTATCTTACCAAATAATCAAGAACAAAAATTAGTATCATCCACAACTGAATGGAAAAAGTTACAAAGACATGCCACCGAAACAATCAAATCATTACATTTACGTGATATGTTACACGATACTGAAAGATGTAATTCAATGTACGCAACACATGATGGTGTATATTATGATTATTCACGACAACAAGCCACATTAGAAACTATGGATTTATTATTTGATTTAGCAACCAAACAAAATTTACAAAGTAAGATCAAGGATATGTTCAATGGAAAAAAGATTAACTTTACTGAAAATCGTGCAGTATTACATACAGCATTACGTGCCTCAAAGAATGATGTGGGTACAGTATTCGTAGATGACTTGGATGCAATTAAGGAAGTACATGACGTGTTAGATCAGATTAAAACATTTACGGAAGCATTCCGATCTGGTAAAATTACTGGATATACAGGTAAACGTATGCGTAATATAGTAAGTGTGGGTATAGGTGGTAGTTACTTAGGTCCAGAGTTTTTACATGAGGTATTAAAAACTGAGGCCGAGGGTATTAATAGTTCATTGGGGTATAGTTTACGTTTCTTGGCGAATGTTGATCCTGTAGATGTTGAACGTACATGTGCTGATTTGGATCCTGAGGAGACATTAATTATTGTTGTTTCCAAGACATTTACTACTGCCGAAACGATGTTAAATGCACGTACTATGCGTCAATGGCTATGGGATTTCATGGGTGATGATATTGAAGTAGTAAAGCGTCATGTAGTGGCATGTTCCTCAGTCTCGGCCACCGAGAATGTAAAAGAATTTGGTATTGATACTGATAAGTACTTCTTTCGATTTTGGGATTGGGTAGGTGGACGGTATAGTGTCTGTGGTGCCGCCGGTGCTGTGCCCATTAGTTTATTGTATGGATTTGATTTGTTTGAAAAGTTTTTGGATGGTGCAAGATCGATGGATCAACATTTTTTGAATGCCCCGATGAAGGAGAATATACCCATCATTATGGGTCTATTGGGTGTATGGAATGTGAGTGATTGTTGTTATTGTTTTTTGTAACCTTCTTTCGACTTTAAATCTCACCTTAAACAACTTCTTTCTCTCACTTAAGTCCTCATTCATGGAGTATAACTCCCGTGCATTAATTCCGTATGCACAGGCACTGCTGAGACTTCCAGCTCATATCCAACAGCTCGATATGGAGTCGAATGGGAAGAGAATCAACAATCATGGGGTAGAGATTGATTACCCAGTTGGGGAGGTTGACTTCGGTGAGCCTGGTACGAATAGTCAACACTCCTTCTTCCAGCTCATTCATCAAGGGCAGACAATTCCCGTAGATTTCCTAGGCTTTGTCCAGAGTCAACATGATCTATTAATGGATAATGAGAAGTTCTCATCACATGATGAACTCATGGCCAACTTCTTTGCACAACCCGACGCACTGGCCAATGGCAAGACAGCCGATGAAGTACGGGCGGAAGGATGTGAAGAGGAACTGGTACTGCATAAAGTATTCGACGGTAATCGTCCAAGTAGTTCATTACTCTTCCCTCAACTTTCGGCATATGTTACTGGTCAAATACTCAGTCTTTACGAGCATAGAACGGCTGTACAGGGATTCATTTGGGATCTCAACTCGTTTGATCAATGGGGTGTCAAGCTCGGTAAGAAACTCGCTTTAGACGTCAAAGATCATTTGATGGAGGCAAGGAATAATGAAGTGGGTGATACCGATGTCACATGTGAAAACCCAGCAACAACTAGAATATTGAACTACTATGTCAAGAATAGTCGTGATGCTGCTATTAATGGTGGATCAAGTCCAGGCACCCGGGCGACCAGTGTAACTAGAAAGACACATATGGATCACTTTCCACCACAAATCCATGATCTTGGAGGACATAGTGGAAGACTGTCATAGATAAGCTTAGAATTATATGTATCACAGTGTGTGCAACTAGACTTGATTTATAGTACTCTAATGGTATTAATCACTATCAGACGCATAAAGATTGGATAATGCTGTAAGTGCACCAGAAGGTGACGATTCTTCTTCTTCCTCTTCCTGTTTCTTTGTACTAGCCCTAACTGATGTAATTTGCTTGTTATGAATAATAATCTTCCGCTTTTGAGGTGCAGACTTCTTTTCATTATTACTATTACTATTCTTCTTGTTGTTGTCTACAGTCTGCGGTGAGCTTGCTACCTTCTTTTGGCTGCTCTTTCTCCTAGACTTCTTCTTCTTTTGTTGAGAGAAGATACTACCCGATCTGACACTGCCAAACTTGTCTTTTTCTAATTGATGAGCATTACCACTGATTTTATGTCTCTTGTGCATATCCATGGTATATTTAGCTGCTTTAGCATCATCAACAGTTGCCCCTTTTAACTCAATACCTCTTCCTAGACCTAAACTATTAGCATCTTTAATACGACGTTTCTTATCCTTGCGGTCTTTTCTAAAGGAAGCTCTAACAGCTGCATTAGCATCAGCATCTTCATCTTTCCATGAATTTAATTCGAGTAATGATTCCATATGTTCATGCTCTGTCTGCACCTTTCTATGTCCGGCTACATTCCTCTCCAATAGATTCAAAGAAGTAGAAACTGAAGTTATTTGATCATCTCCTCCTTGTATCTTCCCGTTTCGATATTGCAATATACCATTGCCTAGCTCTGTATCAATAACACCATGTGTACCAGCTTCAGATGAATCAAATTCTTCTACTTTCTTTCTAATACCAGATACATAATCAAACGTGCGTTCTTTTGGATTGGTTCTTATCGAAAATTCAACCTCACCACATTTACGACATCTTGTAGTGAATTCATATATCTTGGTTGTAAAGTAATCATCAACATGTGCTTTATGTGCATTAAATCTTGTACCCTTGCCAACAATTTCATTACAACCTGTACAGAATCCATCGAATGGCAACTCAAATCTGCACACATTCCGTTGGAGAAATTGGTTATGACCCTTGGATTTATTAAACTGGTTGAGAGATTTCTTTTTATATGCTCCAGATTCCAGGTATTCAGGTGGTATATACATACCATCAGCCTGTGTGGCTGCTAAACTTGACATGATCTGACTACCCTTGTTCTATCTTAATTCTTAATAGGTCTTAATGTATAAAATTATGTAGCTGCAAATAGCTAGATATTATTATGTTTATTATGAGTATGTAATATTCTTATAACCGTGTAATATCGTATCATACAACGAACGCCATCGACAATCTAAACAGCGTACAGATCTATCTCTAATATAGATGATGTGATATATAAACTGCTTTAATCGAGTAGCTAATAATATTATATTCATGGATATATGTGTTTTTACTAAAATTTACTAAAGCTAAATTTTACTAAAGAACAGTTTTAAGTCATGGATAGCAATTACTTAGTAATTTTGTTAGCATCAAAAATCACAAACATGTTTGAAGCGTGGAGCTGAGCCCCCGGACATCACTGATGCTGTGCACTGCCCCTCTCGCTAAATCTCATTCCCGTTAAAGTTAACCGCCAACACAACACTAACAATGCCGACTTTGTACTCTTTTCTCTCTAGAGAGAGAGGACTGTAGGTATTGCTTTATCTATGTATCTCCTATATTGCTTCTCCTTCCTACGCTATGCATCATATTAAAGATACTGCACGATATCTAAAATATAAGCTGCTTGCCACGCCGACAATCAAATTATAGGGCTATTTGTTGAAGCATCACACATTGTACACATCACTTCAAGTTCAAGCAAGATGTAGTAGGTTATTGTCAAGATGCTCGAGTTATGTCATTCGTGTAACAACGATAGATAAACAAATAGATCTTTGACAGTAGACAATGAATAAATAGAGTTCGGATGCAAGCAATCATCACGAATACACTTAGCTAGCGAACATGCAAACGAAAAGAAATAGATATGATTGCAGTACAATATAATTATTATTATAATTTCTCACTATTTCTGATATAATTGAGGATCAATACAGTATAAAAGACAAACACAGTTCGTGCCTGACGGCACTCACAAATACAGTCATCATTAATGGTCGATGTATAATGCTTGGTTGGTATAGCCTCCGGCACTCTATGGATAGTTGGTACGTCGTTAGTACTTATTCAACAATTCAACTTCAACGACAACAGATATATATATATATACAAAAGGCTAACCGGAGGGTTAGGCTCCCCAAAAAATCCCATCTGGACGAATTTTCGACTTTATACCCCCTAGGGCATATCAAAATGATCGGCGTGATCTCGCGAGTAAATTGCAATAGGGTGATTAGGCTGTAATTTATAATTAATTGCAATCGATCCGTTCAACTAACAATTAGCATATAACAAAAATTGCAAAACTAATGGTATCCCCCCTACTACGGTATCTTTTTACCTACTTTCACTCTGAATCCGTTTCTTGCGGAGCGGTTTTGCTTAGTGATCATCATGGCGGCCGCGACGTCGTCTATTGCAATTTCTTATTTCCCCGTATCGATGTTAATCACCCTATATATTCGTGATCGCCAGAGCACGGCGATCATTTTGATATATGGTAGAGGTTCAGGGGACAATATTTCACCCAGATGAGAATTTTCTTAGGTGGCCTTGGGAGCCTGACCCTCCGGTTAGCCAAAAGTTTGAGGCGTGTCCAAACTAATCTCATCCCCTCTCCCCCATTAGACCCTAATGTTACGATTCTCGTTAGGCGATACACACGCAAATCAGAGAGAAAAGATCACATATATATTACTCAAAC
>Ga0214480_100576_pt1 | contig 18346 bp, 12 predicted proteins | sample M1_20Mar14CPVII9_3_FD_165042 | JGI IMG/M metagenome (GOLD analysis project Ga0214480, IMG submission 165042) | Marine eukaryotic communities from Monterey Bay, California, United States - M1_20Mar14CPVII9sort6BwellE17 | ecosystem: Environmental > Aquatic > Marine > Unclassified | place: USA... | reverse complement strand
ATATGAAAGGGCAATGGACACTATCAGCACCATTGCATGGCCCTCCATCACACTTTCCCAGCCACTTGTTGGCGGTTCTCTTGCCTCAGATTGGGTCAGATTTTCGAAATCGAGCCGGCTGTCGGACTATGTATGGCCATAGCGCGAAGGCATTTATTTGTTTTAGCGGAACTAAGTTGTTTAACTTTAATGTTTGAGTGTCAGTTATTGATGGTTTAAGAATGTCTACTGCAGCATATGCATCACTTATGGTTTAGTATACAAGGACATCTTACATGAGTGGGGAGAGATTCCCAATGATAGCTTCACATTATTGGCACCCTAATCATAACTCATTTTGAGAATTCTTTTTATGAATAGTTTACATTTTCATTTGAATAGAAGACGATGTACCACAGTATTCTTGATTAGACACTGTATTTCTGTTTCAGGCATACCAACTCTGGGCAAGACAGGTGTTCTTGAGTATATACTTCCTTCAGCTCTTTCTATAGACGTTGATTGCTTTAACCATTCATCCACTCTTTTTGGTCTAACACCATTTTTGTATTCATGCTCAATATCTTTCACTGGATATTTACATGGTATGCATTCAAGACTCGTCAAAGATAAACACTTGTTCTTTACATGAACAGCCACGTCCTCACATTTTGTTTGGAAGAGAAAGATTCCACCAGGTTCTACTTTAGCATTTGAATTTGCCAAGAGCTCATCAATCAATGTTAAAACTCTATCTGATACCATAAAATGATCATGTTTTGAAGGCAGTTGCAAATTGCCTGCCGTTCCAACCTGAAGCCGATAAGGAGAGGGAAAGTTAATCATAACCAATGCAATTGGACCAGGATATGACTGTATCTCTTGCAAAAACTCCACAGCAGAAAGAGAGAGAAAGTGCACCCGTCCCCTTCTTGTAGTATCTCTCGCTACCACTCCATTTGAAAAGTTGACAAAAGCTTGATTAAGATCAGCGCCTGCAAAGTTACAACAGGACCAAGACATTTGGCATTGCAGCTCATCGTCATCCAAGTTGTCTTTTGTATCACTTGTCAAGGTTGACAGATTGAGTAGTGATGTGCCCATGCCAGAACCTAAATCTATCACAAGTGGTTTTGAGATATCACGAAAGATTTCAGCCCACTTTACACTTTTACTTGAGACATCTGCAGTAGAGACTTTCACTTTCTTCTGCCTAGAGGAGAATCTCCACAGCCATATCAACGGTCTGGTAGAATGCAAACCATAATTTCCAGCCTTGAGATCTGATATGAGTTGAGTATCATCAAATCTCTTCTCATCGAGTATGTCACCAGCAATACTATATAGATCTTTAGCATACTGACCTTGAATGTCAGAAGCCGCAAACTTCTCAACCATATGAAGCAATTGTTTTGTTTTGAATGACTTTCTCCGACCTGTCCTCTGTAATTCATATATGCCAATGCAACACAGTGTTTCAAATAAACTCTGTGAGCATATACCCGCAATAGCAAAATTGAATGATGCATCTGCTGATGTATTACCCCTCAAATCCGTCCCCAATGTCAATGCTAATCGTTTCTGAAATGATGATACATCAATGGAATATAATGAGATATGAATACAAGATGCGTGAAGATATACCGATTATATACACACCTCAGCTTGGACAGCAATATCTTGTATTTTGGATAAATTGTTAGGAAATTTTGTGTTCATTGTTGCTGCCATTTTGGATAGTTGTAAAGGATTATAATTATGGTAGAGTTCAACGCCACCATCGTCTGCAATACAACCACAATTTATGAGTACCTTAGACTCGCTACATGAAGGAACAACCCTCCATCTTATAACACCCCCTTCCGCATACAACTCAATTCCAACATTTGGTTTGAGAAGATATACAGTTAGAGCTTTTAAATCATTATAATGATTACTGTCACTCATTATTCCCAATTCTTTATTCAATTTGGATATTGCAGTTTGTATAACATAAAATGAATCTGGAGCCGGGCTTATCAAGTTCTCTTGAGCTTTATCAATATCATCACAGTAATCGAGCCACTGTGTGGATTGATGATCTTGATGTCTATCTGCATTCTGATTTATATTTGTGTATCTATTGCAAATAGTATTATAATGTCCCGTTCTGATATGTGTTGTAGGATGTATGATAAAAGAACTAACTATATGAACCAAGCAGCCAATTATACACAGTAACTTCATTTCATATATCCACATGATAACACATCTACTAGCTACACACTGATAGATACCTGAATATCAATGATGTCTCTAGTGATGATATTGATACATCACTCTTCCAAATTACACGCCATCACATAAAAACTTGTGCTACCGTATCTAATATCTAATAAGACTTCATCTTTATCTCGTACTCTAGTGATAGGTATATCTCTCATAGGATTTGTCATTGTACGATATTGTGGGGATCTCAAAAACTAGACACATATCTTGCTACCACAGCTAGTAGTGATGAGATGCAAGCCTTAGGTTCTATTTCTTACACTTGTCTCTATCCATATCCAATTCGGCAATCCTCCAAAGTGACAACAACAACACTTTAACTCTCACGGATCTTGTAGAATAGCATGTATGCATTGGCCTCATTCAAATCAGATGCATCAATTTCCTCAACTTCTTCATCATTGAATTGTTGCCATTCCTTAGTTTGCGGGTCGATACAACTTGCAGTGTAGTGCCCAAAGTTCATGCGACCAGAGTGGTCAACAACAGCAAACAGATCATATTCTGGACGTGTATCATTTTGATATGCAAGGGGACTCGCGTCAAAGCCTGTGATTGGAAATTGAACTGCAGTTCGTATCTTCTTCCGAGAGTTACCAAATCTCTTGAGATGCAACACCAACACCTGCGGAAATCGAAAGACCTGTAACCGCTTTACCATTGTACGCTTGACTCTGCATGAGCTACATTCAATCTTGTTTTCACCGTCAAGAACTTCATCTTTAGTAAACTCTCTTAGACAATCATCAAGAGTACAAGACTTGGCATCTCCAGCATTATTATTATTCATGGACAACCACGAAGGTTTAATGGACGGTCTGCTCCCCTTTCTGCGATTCTGTTGATGACCCCCCAATTGATTACCTCCTTCGGGGAACGGCAAACTCACATCATAGAATGGGTCAAAACAATACGAATTAGTCTTGCATACTGAGCATTGAATAGTCGATACAAGCTGGCCACAGAAAGTATCAGTGATGAAGGAGGAATTCTCAGCAAGATGTCTCTTCCACCAGTAATCAGCCTTCAACGAAAGTGACATATTTTCAAGTTCCATATCAGTTGCCTGCCGAGCCTTGTTCTCTCGACAGAGTGCTACATCTTTGAAATCATCACAAAGCTGATCTATGAGTACTCGTAAAAACTCATGGCTGTCGTGCTGTCTATAACCTCCAAACTGGATTTATGAAGATGAGAAAGACGATAGTAACTCAAGTTAGTGCATACGGCTTGCAAAGGCAATCAAATGAAATACATAAAGGCCAAATGAAGCAGGATCTCGAATACTTCATATGGAACACATGAATTCGCTTCATAAAAACAATACAAACGCTGACAAACGCGGACTTTCCTGCGGAGCCACCTCATCAGTTGTAAACTCATCATAAAAGTCATTTGGACTGAATGACGAATCGTATTGACTGCCCCAACCATATCGAGTGCTACGATATGCATTCCTCTCTTTATATATGTTTTCAATAACTTCACTGCAAACAATAGCAATCTTTTGTTCATCTTCATCAAAGCGTTTGTATTGTCCACTCAAGATAAAGTCTGCTAAGGCCGGGGTATGAGCTAATGCCTGCAGTGCTGAATTCATAAAGCAGGTATTACCAAGATTATCTAAACCAGTGTTACCACTTCTAGTCTTACAAATGGATCCCGAAGCAGCAATGTTTAGATTGCTACAATCAGGAGGTTGTTGCTGTTGTTGAATCATCATTCGACGACGACTATTCCTACTACTACCAATTCCCATCATACCGCCAACTCGACGCATGCACGGTGAATTTTCTTCATCACTTTTATGTTCATTCCATTGTAACAATAATGATTTTGATGTATTAGGTTGATAATAGTCACATTTGTTAGGTTCATCATATGTATCTTCGGATTGTTTTTGTCCCGACTGTTCCGATACCGACTCTTGCTGACTATAATTATAATGTGTTTCCTCTCCCGAACTACTTTGCGTTGCTGCATTTTCATCTTGTTCATGATAACTATAATTTTGATGCCGTTTTGCTTGATAGCTCCTTTGTTCATACGACGAATATGATGAATGAGATGTATCAACTCTTGCAGGCATTTTCTTATTCCGATCAGGACTTTGTGGCCATGAGTTATTGGATCGTTTTCGCCGAGGAGTCATCTGCTGTTGATCAGGAGGACTATTATTATTATCACTCATTGCAGATGGACTAAAACAGGCACCAATTGATGTTCTGCTACGGCTTGCCATCATTCCACCACCATTATACGAAGTATATGAATTCTGACTATTGGCATTGGAACAGCCAACATCGTTTAATAGCTCGAGGGAGTTTACCATGTGACCACCTCCACCTCTTCTTCTATTTCTTCTATTACCATAACCTGGTTTCAGTGATTGTGGTCTGGATGATAAAGGAAATGTTGGTTCAAACCTCCGCGTCATATTATTTCTTTGTATTGTATTGTATTGATATATTATTATGAAGATGTATGGATCAAGAATAATTATTGATAATTGAGTGTCAAGAACTTTTGTATTTTATTTATGGCGGTACACCATACACGATAATAATTAAAGCCACACACTGGACTCACGCTTGCCATTATCTAATTACTAGATGGTCGCCGTCTCATTTGGTTATTATTACCGCCTGAGAGTAACTAACAATCGTAACTATGTAACAATATGTAAACACTCCACACTTATCTTTGTAAGTTACGAGTTACGAACCAACTAAACGGTCCGAGAACTAAAGTACGGTGTCAAAAGTATCGAAAAATAGACGAGACCATTCAATTTCCGCTGCACTTCAAAAAGCCAAAAGTGCATAAAATGTGGAGCGGACAAGATCAGAGAATAGATAAGATAGGTGTGTAAGGTGTACGCTTTGTTGGCAGTAAAAGGTACATAATGTTCACTATCAGGTCGCCAATATCCACCATTTTGGTCGGTATATTTCTCTTAGTTATATCAACAATTGAGTTTACGGTAGCGTATCCAATAATAACCGAGTAAGTAGAGTGGTTGGTTGTGATAAAGTTGTTGTATGTATGTGTTTTATACCTCTAACATGACTGTCATCCCCATTTAACTCCAGTGTGGATCAATCTTTCACAAAGGTGAGTTTCTATCTATTTTCATTTGGGGTATAATATTATTTGTATTATAGGTATGTTGCAATCATCTTCTCACATCTACCATAATTCACATCCAAATTAAATTGAATATCTACACATGGTATTAAATAATAACAGTGCTTTAATTTTAATGTACCAGATGATGATGATGCGCATATGGTATTTATCGCCCTACCAGAACATACCGAGGATGAGGTAGAGGAATGGTTTAGTGATCAGTTACATGAGATGACAAGAAAGGGTAGTGCCAATTTCATGAAAGCATTACCAGAAGTTAGTAAGGAAATTCATGCCAAAATTGAAGAGGAGGAAATAAATGGTCGATCCAATGTTTATTTAAAGATACAAGTACCCAAACGTCCAGTGTTACGTCATCAAATGTTCATGTGGTATGCACCCGTAGTGGTTATGAATGTAGTAAAGGCTAGTCAACGGGGACAAAATAAAAAGAAGAATGCTCAACCACCGGGTGGGTATTCCACATGCTTTGAAAATAAGAATTCGGATCATGGTGTACGTGTATTGTTCGATGTTGTCTTAATGAGTGATGAGGGTACAGATGATGAATTACAGAATAAAATCATCAAGAAGGAACATTTAACTCCACTGGAACAAAACTTCCAGGAAGGGATTAAGGCAGCTAATACTATTTTGAATGAAATGAAGTATATGGAACGTCGTGAGGCTAGAATGAGACATACTGCCGAGAGTACTAATGCAAAGATTCGATTATTTTCATATGTTAGTGTGATTGTATTGCTTGGCGTTACGTGGTTACAGCGGACATATCTAAGGAGTTACTTCAAAAAGAAGAAGTTAATGTAAGATTATATTAGGGTCTAGTTGGTTTTGTATATCTACTATAAATTTGTGGTCTTTTGTAATTGTACAGTTGTTGTTGCGGGCAAGCCATCTTGGGGGCAAAAGTCGGCATTAACAATCCACCCATTGCCTTCGAGATCCACCGCCAGTACCTGTGTTGACGAATCATCATCTACTGCCAAACACAGTACATTGACATCATCTCTGAGATGAAGCGGCACCTTTTGTCCCCGTAGAAACTCCTTGATCTTTATAGCACTTCTTCTCCATGGCGGAGTAAACTTTGCATGTACACAATCTTTGACTTGCTTAATGTCCAAGGTGTAACTGTCTGGCAACGAGCTAAAGCAAAGCTCATGCAAGTCTGCTATGTTGTCAGTATATGGGCTATCAATAATCATCCAGGAAAGATTGTCATCATCAGAGTGTCTGTTTTCATTCTCTTTAAAGACAGTCAAAGTATCGCCATTTCGTTTGATTTTCCACGAGCTTCCAACATCCAACGTCCATTGAAGCCTATCAGGGTGATTGAATATCTGATCTCTTATTCTAATCATTTGATCATATGAAACTTGAAGCTCCATATTCGTTACCTCCTTTATCCATAAATGTAGCGCCTCCTCTTGTACGAGATCAAATTGTGTATCTTTCAGAAGAAACGAGGATGAGCTGGAAGGCATTGACTGGAGGTAATCTTTTGACCGACTAGCAATATCTCTTGATATTTCTCTACTTTGCTGTTCCAAGTTACTAATTCGTTTCTGAAGCGCACTATTTCCACCAGCAATATCACTCATTAGCGGAATCAGTTCATTCCGTATCTTATTTCGCTTGTACTTGCTTGAGTTGTTGCTTTCATCTTCTCTCCATTCCAAGGAGTTTGATACAAGATATTCTACTATTTCGTTCTTTCTTAGATTGAGCATTGGTTTGGAAAAATAGCCAAGCGGTGATGATGTACCATTACTCTTCATGTCAGTGTCCTGGCTCAACTCCTCAAGATCAAAGCAATCACTTCTCGCTTCCATACCGTGTAAGTTTGTTAAATGAGATCCTCGCAAAAGCTTGAGTAGTATAGTTTCATCAGCATCATCTCGATGATGTGCCGTGAGAATAGCTCCCCATCTATGAGTACTATCAGATTGATCAGTGGATGTATTGTAGGGTGTTAAAACAATATCAGATAGAAGTTGCTTCAGTTTCTCTCGTCTCCATTGACGTGCTGTATCTTGAGTAAAATCATTGTTATTATCAGTATTTTCTGACCAGGTGTAGGAATGGAATGGAACATCGCTTTCAATACAAATCTTTCTTACAAGTGATTCATCTCCATCACTATCTTTACCTCGTTGTTCATGATTGAAGTGTGCAACATGTACTTCACAAGGTACTCGAAAGTCATCTACTTCTTTCTTATTTGTACTGACTTCCCCTAGATCTAGCCACATTTGCATATTCTCACTATCACTATTTGATATTGTTTCTTCTTGTTTATCTGACTCGACCAATGCCAATATAGAATGAAACAAAGCAATAGAGTCACATCCACCACTCACTGCTAAAACTAAAACCAGAGTTGGAATATCATTATTATTTTTGTTTTGTGTATCATTTGCATATCTATCTGCAGTACTACTTTTCAAAGTTGATAATGTATCCAAATGTGATTGTACAAGATCATATCGTAATGAATCTCTAACTGAAGATGTGATGGTCTGAATGAAAGAAGCATAAAGGTATAATTGATGTGAATAATATTTTAGGGAAGATACCAAGAAAGATATACACATCATATTATACATAACTCACATCACTGCAACTATCTATATCATTCGATGAGTTAGAAGCAAACATCCTGGAATATAGACAGCCACTCTTCTTCTTCTTTGATGAGATATAGGTATGATGCCAAAGTAGAGGACAAGAAATAAATGATGATGTGTGTCGGAGATGATATTTTTGAAGAAGTATCGACTGAGGAGGAGTACTCCAACAGAAAGAACACGCATATCTACTTGTCCAAGCATTTGCAAGTAATACAACCGCACTATTATACCGTAGTAGTGTCGTCATACCCATCAGATACCAACACATCAACAAATTATCATACAACTGCATATCGTACCTACATACAACTTACAACAAAAAAGTTAGACAGGATACCGAACATTAATATATTCCACGTCTACTTCATCTCTTGGTCTACACTACGAATCTCCCCCTTTTTTTTTTGTGATGTCAGTTTAGCTACATCAGTAAACCATTGTCTTCCCCTACTTTACACTGAACGGTGGTGTCGTGAACTCATCTCTTCTCTAATCGGATTGTTTAATTGCTAGTGGTGGATACTTGTTATATTTTCAGAAGGGTAGAATATCAGATTAAAAGCAGGGAGAAGATTCATGAGATGATGGTCCACACATTATTATCAGCTTGGTTCTTGACCTTATTACTTCTAGTAATAAATATACCCTTTACTGTTGCCAATATACGGTATAATCACTTTGGTATACACATCAATAATAAGAAGAATCGATTTGCAACTCGTTCCCAAAATTGTATATCATCATCACTACCAACACCAACGACTATACCAACTCAAGACAGATCATTAGATAATTACTCGATATTATGGTCACTTCGTGGTGGAGATGGATCAGGAAGTTTAGTAGATTCTGCTACAAAGATTGAATTTGATGAAAAGTTAAATGATTTATCATTATTGGGTGTAGGTGTACGGAAAAAAGGCCCGATCAAAGTCTATTCAGTTGGAGTGTACACCAGTATACAAGTAAAGACAAGTATTGCGACACATTCCAAATCTGATAAGAATGGTGCGTTATCAAAACTACGTGAATCCATATCATCATCGAAAGAAATTATTTCGATTGTACTCAAAATGAACTTCAAAGTTGCAGGAGAGAAAATGGCAGCGGCTATTGCTGAAAGTATTGTACCTAGAACGAATGATAAATCTGCAGTTGATACATTAAAACAATTGATAGTTGATGGAGTTGCAGCTAAAGGTGCAGCTACTCCAGGAACAATACTACAATTTGATTGTTCAACCAAATCAGGCGTGACAGTATCAGTGGATGGAAAGAAAGTAGGTGTAGCACCTGGATTATTAGCACAAGCATTGAGTGATGTCTTCTTGGATGATAATGGTGTTAGTCCTCCTTTGAGGGATAGTATTGTTGAGAACTGTTGTGGAATATCTAGTGCTGCTACCGTTATAGAAACATCTTCATCACCAGGAAATGAGTCATCATTAGAAGATGTCGAATCACAACTAAAGCCACTCAAAGATTCAACAACGGGAGTATCATTCGAACCGAAATTAGATGATTCAGGATTATACTTGGTCGGGTGTGGTGTACGAAAGAAGTCTGTTATTAAAGTATATGCCGTCGCAATGTACAGTTCAGCTTCTGTACTAAACAATGTATCACCAAAAGCATTATCAAGTGCGACAAAAACATTTGATAAATCTACTACTCCAACTACAACATTCGTACTTGAAATGATAATGGGATTAGGTGCTGAAAAGATTGCAAGTGCAATCGCTGAGAGTGTCAATCCAAGATATACTGGTGATTCTTCTGCTATACAACAGTTGGAATCATTAATTGTAGAGGGAGTGAATAAGAAGGGAGGACAGGCTAGTAAGGGTACTACTTTTCGCTTTGATTGTTCAGAGGAGAGTGTTGGCGTCAGCGTTGATGGCTCATTTCAGGGAGTAGCGAAAGCTAACGGTTTGGGCAGTGCATTTGTCGATGTATTCATGGACAAAGACGCTGTAAGTCCAACATTGGTTGAAAGTTGCCTTGAAACTTGGGGATCTAGTAATGGCAAAGCACTTAGTTCATCGTTATTGTCGTCATCTAAAGGGGGTGGAAAGAAAAGTAGTGGTGACAAGTCTATACAACAAATGACAAAGGGAGTGTCTATAAAAGAAGATGAGAAAACAAAACAAGTCAAAGCAAAGCTTAGAGCTGTCGAGTCAAAGGTAAAACCTATCAAAGAACCAACAACGGGAGTATCATTCAAATCCAAACTAGATGATGGATTATACTTGATAGGCGCTGGCGCAAGGACAAAGGCCATTGTGAAATTATATGCCGTGGCCTTATATGGTTCTCCTTCAGTTATAAACACAATATCATCATTCAAGCCAGGAGAGGAACAACGGAGAGAGGCGGCGTTAGCACTACGAAATGCAGCAAGAACATTTGGGACCTTTGATTCGTTTAGCCCTACAACCTCGCTTGTATTGGACATGGTATTCAAAGCAGATGCAAAGACTGTGGCCGAGGCAATTGCTGATAGTGTCAAACAAAGGTACGGCGGATCTCAATCAGACGTGAAAGAGCTTGAATCATTAATATTTGAAGGAATTAAATCACAAAAAAGTGGTCAAGCGACCAAGGGTACAACATTGAGATTTGACTGTTCAGAGAATGGAGTGAGTGTCAGTATTGATGACGTCGTACAAGGTACTGCTAATTTCAAGGGTCTGGCGAGCGCAATGGTCGATGTTTACATGGATGAGAAAGCTGTATCTCCACAGCTTGTTGATAGCTGCCTCAATACTTGGCGTGGCAAGCAAGATATATCATCATCGCTTCTACAAGAACATGTTAATGTGATCAAGTTGTTAGGTCAACCAAAAGGAGACCCTCGACAGTTGTTGAAGTCCAATCCAAGCTCTATTCCACTCAAATCTTTACTGTCCAATCATTACTTAAGTGTTCCACAGAGTAACGACAAGGGCAAAACATTATTGGGCCTGACACAGAGGGAGCGTGAAAATCGTCTCAAATTTGTGTATGGGCCAAATGAACTTGAGCAACCTCCCGAAAGGTCGTTGCTATCATATATAATAGAACAGTTCGACGATAAGCTCGTCAGAATATTACTGGTTGTCGCTGTGGTCTCAGCATTCTTTGGGTTGCTTGAATTGAAAGATGAGATGAGTGAATGGGGATCACACTTAATTCATATGATTCTAAAGTTTGTACATCACGGAGATGATATTCATGCTTCCGCATCTTCTTCCCCAGCAGCATCCACAAAGATTGCTGAACAAGTGGTTAACGAAGCGAAGAATATCATCACTGGGGCACCTGCAGAGGAAGCTTCCACCACTACTGCAACTCCTATACCATTTAGTTTTGCACACATTCTGGAGGCTTTAGTTGAACCAATTGTTATTACTACAATCTTAGTAATCAATGCTTTAGTTGGAGGATATCAATCATTGAACGCGTCCAAAGGAATATCAGCACTAAAGTCAATGCAAGCTCAGAAGGCAATTGTTAAACTGAACAGTGGTGGTGATAGTCTATCCAATGCCGCTGTAATAGAAGAAGAGGTCGATGCAGCATCACTAGTTCCTGGAGATGTCGTCATCTTGACAGTTGGACAAAAAGTACCGGCAGATATTCGTCTTGTATCAGTGTCGACGTCTACATTCACAGTAGATGAGGCTTGTCTAACAGGAGAGAGTGATAGCGTGGCGAAAATGCCATATCGAGGAGACTCATCAAATAATATTGATAGTCAGAAGCAGGGTGGAGGTTCCACTATGGGTGTACATGCCACTGGTATGCTATACGGAGGTACCGTGATCACTAGTGGCAAGGGAGTAGGAGTAGTTGTTCGAACTGCAATGGATACAGAGATGGGGAAGGTCAGTTTACATTACTTTGTTTGTTTGCTCGTGACATGTATGATACTCATATCGTCTCTTCCTCAAATGTTATACAGATTCAACGCGGAGTAACAGAAGCAGCTGCCGACGAACAAGCTCATCGAACACCGCTCGCCATTAAACTAGACGAGTTTGGTGATACTCTTACTCATGTTATTGGTATCATATGTGTGGCCGTTTGGGTGGCTTCCATTCCAAAGTTTCACGACCCTACTTTCAAAACACCACTGGAAGGTGCAGTATACTATGCCAAGGTCGCTGTTGCACTAGGAGTCGCGGCAATACCTGAAGGACTGCCAGCCGTAATTACACTCTGTCTATCTCTTGGGACAAGACGTATGGCTAAGCGCAATGTGATTGTACGAAAGCTACCTTCTGTCGAAACTTTGGGCTGCACAAGTGTGATCTGCACTGATAAGACTGGTACCCTAACGACCAACGAAATGACAGCAGTATCTCTTGTGTTGCTAGAAAACTCAGTTGTAGAGGAGCACGAGATAAGTGGAGTCTCTTACTCTCCAATCGGCACAATCAATGGTATTGAACACTCGTTGGAAGTACAGAGAAATCCCAATGGCGCTGTTTCAGATATTGCTGCCGTCTCGGCTTTATGTAATGATGCAAATATTGTTGGATATAATGAACCAAAGGCTGCTTCTAAAGAGTTTGAAAGAATTGGAGAACCGACAGAAGCTGCTCTCTGTGTACTTGCAGAGAAGCTTGGAGGCAAATACACTGAATCGCAGTCGACACAACCACAGACTATTGCTTCAGCGAATGTCAACATATGGAGAGTAGATCATCCTCGTCAAGCAACGCTAGAATTCAGCCGAGACCGTAAATCCATGTCTGTACTTGCATCTCAATGGTCGACGAATTCAGCGAAAGGAAATCGTCTTTTAGTTAAAGGCGCACCAAATCTTCTCTTGGAGCGATGCACACATGCTAAACTCCGTGATGGGACAGTAGTGAAACTTGATGGCAAGTTGAGACGTCAAATTGAGCAGAAGACTACAGAACTAGCCACAAGACCACTGCGATGTTTGGCACTTGCGATTAAAGACACTGACAAGCTAGAGGCGAGCTTACGAAGTTATTCACAAGATGATGCCAATCCAGATGAACGTCATCCACTACTTTCAGATCCGACAAACTATGCCTCAATTGAAAGTGGCTTAACTTGGGTAGGAATGGTCGGTATCAAAGATCCTGCTAGACCTGAAGTCGCTGAAAGCATCAATAAATGCCACGATGCAGGTATAAGGGTTATTATGATTACTGGCGATGCCCGAGATACTGCAGTTGCTATAGCAAGGGATGTTAATATTCTACCCCCAGCATCTCTTGGACAACCGCTTAAAGCATATGAAGGACGAGAGTTCTTTGAAAAACCAGAGAGTGAACAACTGCAACTACTTGATTCACCAGGCAACATGATCTTCTGCAGAGCTGAACCCTCTGATAAACAAAAGCTCATCAAAATGTTGCAATCTTTGGGTGATATCTCAGCAATGACTGGAGATGGTGTGGTGAGTATGACTTTGTATTCTCTTGCTTCGTTATTTCAATAACCCGTTTATTTACTCACAGCACACACACTGTATTATATTCTAGAATGATGCACCTGCACTTCAACAGGCCAACATAGGGGTAGCAATGGGAATAGCAGGCACGGAAGTGTCTAAGGAAGCTGCCGACATGGTTTTGGCAGATGACAACTTTAGTACAATTGTAGCAGCCGTAGAGGAAGGGAGATGTATATATGCTAATATGCAAGCCTTTATCTGTTTCTTAATCAGCTGTAACATTGGAGAGATAATAGCCATATTGCTAGCTGCGATATGTGGCTTTCCAGAACCGTTGAGTGCCATGCACTTACTATGGGTTAATCTCGTTACTGACGGTCCGCCGGCTACTGCACTGGGATTCAATCCACCATCACCAGATGTCATGTCTCAAAAACCTCGACCGTCGGACGAACCAATAATGACAAAGTGGATGGCATATCGCTATCTAATAACAGGACTTTATGTTGGCTTTGCAACTGTAGGTTCCTTTGTTTGCCACTACTTGGCTCAAGGAGTGTCACTACATCAGTTGAGATCATGGGGCAAGTGTGGTCAATCCTGGTCACCAGCAGATGGTGTGAGTTGCGAGAGTCTATTCCAAGGAGCAGGTCGAGAGCTTCCACAAACGCTATCACTCACCGTACTGGTTTGTATGGAGTTGTTCAAGGCTCTTTCAGCAGTCTCAGTTGATAGCTCACTACTCACTGTCGGGCCAAATCAAAACCCATTGCTTATTGGTGGAGTTGCCTTACCATTCCTACTCCATCTTGCTGTTGTATATTCCGCAAAGCTTGGCTTTCCTGGTCTGGCCAAGAGCTTTGGGTTGGCTCCTCTCTCACTTCATGACTGGCAGACTGCATTGAAGTGGTCGGCACCAATTTTGATTGTTGAGGAGGTGTTGAAAGCTATAGGGAGACATCATAATAAGCATAATTGATAAGCATTTCAAGCTACTAATCTTTTAACAGTGGTATGTTATCGAAGTCCTCCCAGTTCGTTGTGAACCAAAACCAATACTTTGGTCTTCTAAAGAATTGCTTTAAAGTAAACCTCTCTTTCATACTTATAAAAGGAAACAACTCCTCCGCGATGATGTCCTTTTCTTTTGGATAACCTCTCTTGACTCTCCAGTATTCACTAAGAAAATGTACTTGTCTTAAGCCAACGACAACGTCAAGAGGAGGTGGAAGTACGGCCCAATATTCCCAAAGAGGTGGCTCGGTCAATTCTAGTTCCGCTTTGATAGTTTCATCTTCGGTACACAACTCATTAACCCTTCTATACAAGTTCACCTGCCCAGCTAGTATCCAAATCCCTGCAGCTTGTATTAGTAATTCTCCGCCTGGTACATGTAGCAGAGTCAAAGGGAAACCAATAATAATACCGTATACAAAAGGAAAGAGTGTTCCATAGCCCCCTGCACCACTAACTTTTCCTATCTCTTGCAATTCATACTGATATAACTCTTCTTCGACACTAAATTTGTAATACCCGTACCATCCAAGTGCAGTTGGGACACTACCGAGTATTGTTAACCATACAGGACGAGGGATTCCCGGCACCTCTGGTGGTGATGTTAGTTTTGTAAGTGCATCCGAGTCTTTATTGACTGTTGTTTCAGCAGGTTGTACATCCACATAATTTTTCACTGGTTCAATCACTAGATTTCTCCAAAAAGTATTTGTTCCTATGCAAAAGTCACTGATAAAATCATCTGATGAATCATCCTTCTTTGTACTGCAAAGAGGAGTTGATCTAATGTTTATTGTTTTTGTTGTTGATGTATGAGTAGTAGTAACGAATGCATCCGAGATATACGAAGGAAATACAAGTAGTACCAACATTACTGATGATATTGCATAGACTGAATTCATCATCCTTTTCGTTCGTAGTTGGTAGTATTATATACCGATCAAGTAGGTAAATTATTAGTATACGAATATGCTGTATGATGGCATTAATATTTCAATTTGAATTCAGTATTGACCGACTGCTTTTGACTTTTGATCATCATACCTCACACAAGGCGCCTCAGGCCTCATACACTCTCGGATTTCTCAAAGAAAAAGATACCGAGGATACAAAGGATACCCACTGATCCCACCTACCCTACCCCCGCCCAGATTAGGCAGATCTCTAAACATGGCCCATACTAGGATGAGAACGAAGCTATGAAGCGTAAGGTAAGTAGATAGATGCGGTACCTAGAACTGAATGGAGTTGTGCATATAACATACGATCTGAAGACCATCTTCATTTAATAAGAGTTATGCATACATCTGCTACATTTGTACCCGTCGCGCCTGTCGTGACTAAACATCCAGTTGAGTTCAAGAAGGTGTATGAATCATGTCTAAGAAGAGAATCTTTTGCATTTTGAATTGTTTCCTCATTCACTAAGCCTCCATATACTATCCCACCTGCAGCATCCGTCGGTCCATCGGTACCATCAGTGCCAACACTTGTTAAAACTACATCTCTCAAGTTCATATCATGCATTTTCAGAGCCGCACTGAGAGCCAATTCTTGATTACGACCACCCTTACCTTGACACTTGGGCGGTAGGGTCACTACTGTTTCTCCTCCAGCAATTAGTGCGGTTGGAAGAGGTGCGACTTGATACTTGTTGTCGTGGCGTGTAGCATTTCTCTGCCTTGATATCATTTCAGCCATGGATACATATGTTCCTGCAACTGTGGCCGCTTCTCCGTCAAATCGGCTTCCGAGTATTACTGGATTGTATCCTCTATTCTCAGCCTCTTGTGCTGCAGCCATTACTGATGCATCATTATTACCCACGAGTATTGTTTCACAGAATAGTTTTTGATCTTCTTCTGTAGATTGTTGCATATCATCATTGGAAGCACTCATGGTTGAGAATGCAGGATGGAAAGATGATGGAGTATCATCTAATTTGCCAGCCGCCCCCATTTGAAGTAAATCTAAGACTGACGATGGCAACGCATGGGCTCCATTGGCATTCAGACCATACTCTTCTACAAGTTGCAATGCATCTTCCCAGCAACTACTATCAGGCACAGTCGGTGCTGATGCAATAAGGTCTAAAGGATCACCTATTATATCGGAGAGTACTAGTGATAGCACTGTTGCAGGATAAGCCAGGGCTGCCAACTTCCCACCCTTTCCCTTTTCTAATCTTTTCCGAATGATGTTCATCTTTTCTATGGGCATACCCGATTCTAATAGTCTAGAGTTTGTTGACATGAGATCTTCTAAAGTAAGCTCATCTCTCGGAGAACAAAACAACGCAGAACCGCCACCACTTATACAAGCTAAAACTAATGTTCTTGAACAGGACGATGAACCTAATTCAATGATTTTGTTTGCAGCATCAACCGAACGAGAGTCTGGTATTGGATGTGATGCCGATCTAACAAGTATATTGTATTTGCCTTTTAGTAGCTTCATTTGTTTATCTGTTGCATGATCATCTTTGATTATAACTATACCACCTAGTTTTGGTACTCCTTCTTGAGACTGTGATTTGGATATTATATCAGCAGTTGCCAATGCCATTGCAGCGCTCGCCTTGCCAAATGATATTATTCTAATGTTATCATAGTCTGATAAATTATAGGCTACTTTGCGTGATGTATCTTTTGCAATAAGTTGATTGTCTTCTTCTAGTATCAATCTATCACGAATTGCAACACTAGGATCAACAGCTCGAATAGCTTCATTAACAATTTTTAAAGCATCTATCTTCATTTGTTGTTCATTAACAGTCATTTCATCACTTGATGTACTTGACATATAAGAAGATATGCACCTTCTTTTACTTTTATAGGGTATCCTATTCGATGGTACATGAACACCATTATTGCAGTATTTGGTATTTGATATTATACGAGACTTACATTTATACGGATACAATTGGCGTTGTGATAAACTGGAGATGAATGCAATGTGACGAGTGTTTGACGATGATGATCGTAACCATTGCAAAGAAGAAGTCGCTGCAACATTTTTGATAATAAACATTGTACAAAAATATATTATACCAATTAGAAAGCAACGGCGGCGGCCCTTTATATTCATCCCTTATATGCCGACAGCTTTAGTAGAAACAGGTACACTCATAGAAATCAAGGAAAGGTATGGTTGAGCAGAAGAGAGGTGGATGTCAAGCGGAAATGGAGATGAAACGGTTTACTCAACTTTAGCTTTAGCCACTCAAAAGTAAAACTCTACTAGTCGAACATCATGACGGCGGCGTTGTGTAGAATGAGGAGGCTCCGGCCATACAATTACTTGCCTATACAAAGAGTTTTGAATAGTCCATGCGCTCTGCAATTTGGGGAAAGATTTTATACTCAGACGATATCAAATAATAGCTCATTTCATAAGCAAAGTGATGATAGGCTTAACTCCACCGCATCATATCGAAGCTACTCGATATCTACTACAACTCTTGCTTCATCCCCTGCAATTAAACCGGTGGATTTAGTGAGTGATTTAGAACCTTCCTCTAGCTATACAGTATCAAGAGAGGAGGAATCAAGGAGAAGAGATACGATAAAGATATCATCTGACAAAGATATCACCAGTTCAACTCATCTACCAAAACAAAGTACATATACAACTCGTATACTCTTTGATACAATTGCACCGCATATAGAACTTCGTACATTAGATCAATTAACGAAGAGTCTATCCCGTATAGATTTAGACGATACCGAAGATGATAGAGAGGGGAAGAAGGTAGCATTACAAAGAACATTAGATGTATTATTCCAATCTGAGAGTACCTCATATGAAAAGTTGGAAGATATAAAGAAGGTCAAGTATTCATGGGGTATTAAAGGTCATCCATGGATGAGATCAACTATTAAAGATTACTGTT
>Ga0214480_100574_pt1 | contig 18360 bp, 11 predicted proteins | sample M1_20Mar14CPVII9_3_FD_165042 | JGI IMG/M metagenome (GOLD analysis project Ga0214480, IMG submission 165042) | Marine eukaryotic communities from Monterey Bay, California, United States - M1_20Mar14CPVII9sort6BwellE17 | ecosystem: Environmental > Aquatic > Marine > Unclassified | place: USA... | reverse complement strand
TTGAGGCGACGGTTGTGATGAGGGCTCGATTGATGGTTGAGATGATGGTACTTGGGAAGGTTGAGGAGATGGATTTGAGCTTGGTTGTATTGATGGTCGCAAAGAAGGTTGATTCGATGGCTTCGTGCTTGGTTGAAGTGTCGGTTGAGTGGATGGACGACTTGATGGTTGACTAGACGAAGAAGGCTGACTTGATGGCTCTATTGAAGGCTGTGAGACAGGCTGGCTAGAAGGCAGTGTTGATGGATTTGTCGATGGTACTTGATTTGGTTGGCCAGAGGGCAGAGATGATGGATGTCTAGACGGTTGCAATGAAGGCCCGATTGATGGCTGCTCTGTGGGCTTGAGAGTTGGCGAAACAGTTGGTTCGCCTGGTAATACCGGTGGAGGAGTTGGACGAGGAGTTGTAGGTTTTTGCGTACGTCGAACTGAAGGCTCCTTGCTAGGACTTTTTGATGGAGATGTCGATGGACTCTGAGATGGCTATGATACGAATGATGAGGAGAGTCAAAAAGAGTTAGTGCACGTTTGAGATGACGGCTGTCTTTCAAGTCAAGAGATAGAATCGATGCGGTACAGCAAAGCAGCACACATCTTTGTGTATCGACAACAGAAGCAGCTTACCTTAGCCGTAGGGTTCGATGTCGGCGATACTGTAGGGTTGGTAGCAGGACTCTGTGTTGCAATATATAAATCAATGCAGATAATATTAGGTTGAAAGCGCGAATGAAAATAAAAGACATGTTTGCATTACATAAACTCACACTTGTGGGCTGATTGGTAGGGTTGACTGATGGTAGAAATGTTGTTGGTTGGGTGGATGATGGCTGTGTACTTGACTGTAAAGAAATTGGCTGCAAAGTAGGTTTCGGGCCGCTTTCTTCTTGAGCCTGGTTGGTTGGCGTGGACGACTGTTGTGGCAAAGGTTGAGGTGTCATTATGTCGGTGTCCAGTTCAAAAGACGAGGGTTTCTCAGACGGAGAAGCTTGTGGTACTGATGATAGAACGAATGAAACAACTTCTGGTTGACGTGATGGTGGCTGGACTGCTTCGCTTGTCATCTGGGTACTAGGGGAGGTTGCTATTTGTGTAGGATTGGGGGTTGGCAGCAGTAGCTGGTCAATGGTTGACGGGGAACTTGGAGGAGTTGATATAAGCTCATTAGGCTTTGGTGATGGCTGTGTAGAGTTCAAGAGTTGCGATACTGGCCCAATCACCCAAGGAACCGTCACACCTTGAAGATGAGGTAGGAGGGATGTAGAATGGTGATTACATCGTTAGTTAAATTGCAGTGTCAAATTACCATGGAAAATTTTTATAATACGTACCAACTTCAGCCTCTGCTTCATCAAGTAATAATTCGGTAGTGTTGGTAGTATTCCCAAGCTTGTCAAGTCTATGAAGAAAAATATTAAAATTATAACATCAATTAGAGTTAGATAATGATCACATAGTCAAATCACGTTTATCCAAAGTCATGAGAAACTTACACAAAGACTGCAAGAACCTGGAAGATGCGCGTTTAGCGGTTTTGGAAATAAAGAGAGACGATAGAACTCAAGTTAGTGCATATGTGGGTCACAAAGGAATCAAATAAAGGCAGACTAAGATCAAACGAAGTAGTCAAATCACCGAGACTTCATATTGAACACTTGACTTCGCATGATAAAAGAATACTAACACGGACTTTCCTGGGCATCTGTGAGTGCTGTAATGTTTTCATAGAAGGTGTCGGGGACGTGAACACGAACAAAGGCGCAATTATTATCAATTTCCGCACGAACACTAGTCGGGTCTAGTGCTTGTCCATGAGACATTACATACACAATATCATCTCCACCTGTTATTTTAGAGAAGTTGTGGTTAGAAAAAGTATAATAGGAATCGGAAAGTATTACAACAGCACTTACCTGACTCATGAGTTAATGCCATGTAGTCAATAGAGAATATATCATACCGTGAACAGAAACAGAATGTAACCTCATTCAGTTCTGAAGTGCTAACTAGAGTTAGCTCTTCTGGGCAGTAACTGTCATCTCCAGAAAGTTTGGGGGCTGTTTGTGTTGTAAAGCTGGGAGAAGGACTTGAAACGACACAGTTGCATCCTGAAATAAAGTTGAGAATAGTAATAGTTTGTTAGATTAAGGGTGAACATCAATAAATCGGTTCATTTGAGATTCTCTTCTTACCTCCCTATACCCGTTATCAATTTACATGGATGAAAGAGAAAGTATATCATGAGCACAAGTATTGAAATTGCAAAACAGAATCCCAATTCATAGGTACAATAGACATTGCAACAACCTCATACATAACCATTGCAACACAGAAATGAAATAAGTTGTATCGACAGACAGACTGTGAAAACTCCGTAAAGGATAATCTAGCTTAAACCCTCTCAAATCTCTCTCTACTCTCTAAGAAGAATAGGTTCGGCAAAGTATTGATGGTCAAAAGCTACCTATATTAGTCATTACAATGGTTTCCACTTTTGATCTCATCACCCTAGTACTCTTGTAGTATCATCCTGCTCATTTGAAAGTATAAAAACTGCAAATATCCCAACCATGTATTTCATACTCAACAATTCCATTGGCAAGTTACATGTTAGTCCTATTAGTTTTATTCAAGTTATGTAAATATACCTCAACGACTCAGCAATTAGTAGTTTGCAAAATGATCTTTTTCAATGTAATTATTCCACTTTGCTTTGGTATTCTTATCTTCCTCTAGCGTAATCTCATCTTCTGTTTCCGTTTTCATAATATCTGAGAGTTTATCATTGTACTTCTTCTTGAGTTCCTCATTGGCATTACTGTATAGAGTCTTCAACTGTGTATTGATCTCTTTCAAGCTAGCTTCTCCCTCTTCTACGGTTGCACTAGAAGACTTTACAAGAACGTTTTGGCCAATCCGTACTTTTGCAGCATTCACTTCTTTCTCAATTTCTGATTTCAATGTATGTGATTTATTTGATGCTAACTCCACTTTCTTTGTAGTGACATCTTTGCTGTGTGATGCCATTAGAATGGAGATTACCTCACAGTATTCTTTGGTTGAGTATGTGAACTCTCTCTCCACAATTGAATTCATACAGCTCTGGAATCTTTGGAGCACATTAGCAATTTTTTGATCTACATCCTGATCCGTCTGGGTGGTATTGTTGGTTGAAAGTAATTCCTCTAACTCCTTTACAGCCAACACGGCCATTGGATGATTAGTTTCCTCCGCATGTTTCATAATACCATCCAATAACTTTTGCTTGTTTGCAAGTTGACTGTCGCCATCACTCTCTTTCTTACGTTCATCCAACTCCTTCTCACGAGTATCCAACTCTAACTTTCGTTTCTTATTCTCCTCATCACGTTTATCCAACTCCTTCTCACGATTATCCAACTCCAACTTACATTTGCTACAATCATCCTGGGATCTTTTCATGATTCTACCTAAAGCACCCTCACGTTCATCCAACTCCAACTTACGTTTCTTACACTCATCCTCGCGTTCATTCAACTCCTGCTCCTTCCCATTCAGCTCCAACTTACGTTTCTTACATTCATCCTCTTCCTCGGCACCATCATCCTCTTCCTCGGCATCACCACCCCCTCCTGCATTATTCCCTTGGTTGTTTTGCGTAGGAGGTGTTGTCTGCTCACCCACAGTTTCACCTCTACCCACAATGTTACCTTCCTCATTTACTTGTACTTCTCGATACTGACCGCCGGCAACCTCCTCAACAAATCCATTCTGTAACAAAGGGATGAATAAATTTCGAAGAGTATCACTACTACTACTATTCCGTCGATTGTTTATCTTGTTCTTCCGATAAGTAATAATTTGTTTTGTCTTTTCAGTGCTCCTAATGATTAGTTTCACGCTGCTGTTCCTTTGTGATGAAATGGTATCATTAGTATCATCTGTACATTCATAATAACCTCCCCTATTTTCTCCAGTTGTGATGCGTAGTTTTTTTGTAATATCATTTGTTGTTACAATGCAATTCTCCCCAACGATTGGATTGACTACATTGTTGTTGTTGTTGTTGTTGTTGTTGGTATTGCTGCTCATTGTTTTGTATGATAAACTAATAGTGCTTTGTTGTGTTTTATAATATATGGTAGATCGAGTTTGGTACGGATATTGGTATGGTTAGGTGGTTATATTGATGATATTGCAATGGTAAGTTGGTGCATCTGAACACTGCTTTTTGCTAAATTATCAACAAAATAAAGGCTTCACAAGAGGATACACTACAGCCTACATACAATAGATATACACAAACTAGCAACATCGCATCGAACTATACCTATATGAGACGACTATATTACAATATGACTACTGCCGGCGGCGTATTTATGATGATATATACAAATGCCGCAGAGTTATTGTAGGTGCACCTTATTTGTGAGCTCGAATTTTTTTTTGTGGTACCGGTTATTAATTGGTTAAGTGCAGTGGTATATCATAGACCATATGAGCCGTAGAGTTGTTGACTGTTAATAACTGTTTGTGTAGTATTGTATTATCATATTAATAATAAAGGAAGGATGAAGCACAACTAGAAGAATATAGGATCAAGCGCAAGAAAAGGGCCCGTCAAAGTAATTCTTCTACCGCCAATGACAGTGCAACACAACCTCAATCAACAACCACTGTTGTTGTTGCTGCAACAACTCAACAAGAAGTTGGTGCACCAGAAGTAGATTTATCTGTTGTTAATAATACTGCTACTGCTTTAGGTACTACTACTACTACTGCCGCCGCTGCTGCTGCTGCAGATAATGTTGATAAAAGTAGTGATGGTGATAATACAACTGATATGGATGTTGGGGAGGATGAGGTAGCGGCTAAGGTTACTGAAGATGCTGCAACCAAATTATTAGAATACCGTGTTAAATCAATGGAAGAGGGGTTATCAAAGTTGAAGGAAGATGTCCAAGGTTTGAGTAATGCAATTGCTAATAATGATGGTGGTATGCAATTAGATAGTGATGAAGAGATGGAAGAAGAAGAAGAAGAAGAGGAAGAAGAGGAAGATGATACATCTAAAACCGCGGTTGGGAATGGTAAGTGTTGGTTTTGTATTGTTTATCATATGCCGTCCCGTTTGATATCAAATCTCACTTGTATAATCACACAGACACACAAATTTTAGCAGCAAATGGCAATAGCAGCAACAAATCCACCCTCACAATTGATATTACAACCATGGTCAAGTCTGGTAAAGCTGGTGGCGATGAGGTGGAACAATGGGTGGCGGATGAGTTTAACAAACAATCAATCCATGCATCAATTGTCAAGATTCACAAGACGAAGGATGAAGAGGGAGGTGGAACCACTACTACAAAGTTTCATCTCAAGATTACCTCGGAAACTTGCTCCAAGGGAGGGATGAAGCAAATCATGGTAGGCTTCCTCAAACACAAACGTCTCAACAAGAGTGTGTTGGTGCATTCAACAGGTGGAAGGTCCTTCCGGTTGTTAATCGATCCACCAAAACCTTCTTCCGTTGCTAGTACCGGTGTATTCACTATTGATGTTTCCACTATCCCTTCCATGGTTGTACACCACATTGCCGGTCACATTGATACTTTCTTTGCCTCGGTAGATATTTACACCACTAGTACAACAATCAGAGTTGAGTATACAACCTTCATCAAGAAACAAGTCATGCGTCGTGCATTGTATGAATATATCAACAAGGAAAAACTTGATTACTGTGTTATTGCGGTTGAGGATGCCCCAAGGAGTTACAAGGTTTTAGAGAAAGAGAGTGCGTAAATGATGATATATAGATAGCAGCACAGTGGGGATAAATATATAAATAACATTTGCATATGATAATAAATGAACTATCTTATTATATATAACTAAATGTGCATTACTTCTTATACACGTAGGACATGACGGGGAGGTCTCTGTGGACGATCATCCTTCTTATCCTCGCGCAAGATATCGGGAAGATCCTCCTCGGGTGTTGTTCCAACAAAATAGATAACCTCTGCTGACGTCATGTCTCGGTCAAAGTAACACGCACTCTTGCATTGCTTTGATTGGCAGCAGAGGAGACCCCGTACGGAACGGGCCTTGCCATCTACAATCTTGATAGTCTTGCCAAAACGAGAGAGGCACCTTGGACATGTCTGAGACGTCATGTACCGAGGGATGTCGATGACAATATGCTGTAGTTTGCACAACTTCTTGAATAGGGACACGGCAACAGGTGCATTACCACGCATGGTACTGCTAAAGGATGCATCTTCAAACAAGATCAAAAGGGGCAATTTGCTTGTACTCAGAGAATGCACAATGGAAGCATATACACTCTGTTTCCTGCGGTATGCAGTGAACTGTAAATTCCTGCGCCGAACAAGTTCATACTCCACTTTGCGGAGGTCATAGAGTGAAACGGCACCGGCTTGGGTGGAATATAAACGCTCATGACGAAGATTGAGTATGTCATTATCCACAGTCTTACGAGATGGTAAGGCTCGAAGAGAGAGTATAGTTGGATTATTTCTATTCCTCTTGTTTGCCTTCTCGACTCGGCGTATAGAACCTGACATTGATCGGATCATTCGACTTGTGATGGTTGTAGAAGTTGTTGTACCATCAACCTCTTTAACATGTGTAGCAGCCGCTTGAACAATACCAGGATCAATGGCCATCACTTGGTGACTTTCTAGAGTTGTCGGAGAAATGATGTAAAGCAAATTAGAAGGGGAGGGATCATTAATGAACGCAATGGTAAAAACCGACGACACATTCTTACCTAGGATATTCACAACTTGACACAATCGTCGAACCTCATCAATATCTCGTGGCTCGGTAGCTAATATACTGGTAACACTACGATTAATCAATAGAGCACCGATATCAAGGTCTGCCTTCCTGCCTAATTTCATATCACCATCATACTCAATCTGATCTTCGTGTTCTCCGTAGGTTGCACAATAATGGATAAGTGTACGCTGAAGAACCTCACCACCTCGTATCATTAATTCGGATGAATGTGATACTAATAATTCAATGAGATCTTTAATTTCTTCTTTGGAAATATCCTCACCACCGTTTACTTCTAAAACCTTCAATATAGTGATGAGTTTTGACTTGATGGTTCTTTTATCTTTATCATTACCATCATTACCATCACTACGACGGCTCTTATATGTATCATGGCTTGTACGCTTTGGCATGATAACAGTGGATAATATCGATAGCTAGGTAGTAGATGACGCAAATAATATAAAGTAAAGTTTGGTATTGTTACTTCGTATTGTATCACAAAGGAAATGTCAGTTGCAAAATAAATCATTGCAGTAATTTATATCACACTGTCATTGCAATACCTACTCACCGCAAATATTATATACCATAAACTAAACTAATAACCATCAATATAATAGTACTATCAGCACTGTCCACAATACTACAACACCGCAACAACTACCCATTGCCTCTACCTCTCACTACCGTACTGCCTCGCACAGCAAAAGTGGCTTTGGCGATATTACTCAAAAAGTGTCAGAATTCAGCGATTACCAAATGTTCCCGAACATCTGTCGTTCTCAGAATTCTGTCAGCAAGATCGTACTAGTTCCTACACTAGATTCCTCACGTAGAATCACGTGTCGTGCACCCCTCACTATACCACTGCTAAGTTTGCCTAACACTGAAAATCATAATTTTGCTAGAGTGTAGGAACAACAACCTCCTTTGGCAATTGGTAATGAAGGAACCTCCATTGATAGTTGGCCATGCGGTAAGTGGTATATCTGTATAGTGTGTGTATATTTGTCGGCGTTGTGTGATGGCTGTGTGGTCGGCGGCGGCGGTACAGTATACTCTCATTCTCATTCTTTCTGATCGACTTGTATTGCAATAACATCATGTCTCCTCTCATATCATAATATCATACCTCCTATATCTCTCTACTGTCTACTATTATGTCAACACAGGTCAATAATAAAGAACGTTATCGTCTCCGATACGGACCCATCGTCCACGGATCAGCCACTTGTTTGGCAATCATCTCCCATCGTCTACTCATGTAGAGACGACATTGACGTATCAAGTTGTTGTATGGAGGGAGGGTGTTTGAGGAGTTTAATTAATGTTCTATCGAGTTATATGGTTGTATTGTTTATGGTTGGCCTAGCAGGTCAAGTCGGCTGTGATGATAAAGATGAGATGTACATGCCTACGTTCAAAAAAACGTCTGGCGAGGTGTCGAGGATTCAAGTCTAGCTGATCTCTGACGATCTGTTGTAAATGATGCGTGGTAATACTGAATGGCCTATTCTGGCCCGTAGATTTCCTATAGAAGAGATTCTCGGCTTCTATCTCCGATAGATTACTATACAGTTGTGTATATTGAACTGACCAGTCTCGGGGGTGCTGTTGTGCACCAGTACATCTTGTTGTAGATGCGCGGTAACATCCATTGCAGGTCTGCATCTATAACGTGCAACCATTGGTTCTAGATAGAATATTAATTTTACTTTAATCAAAAGAAGTGGTACAATAGACAGACATAGACATAACCATTGCGAGACTTCTTTTGTATTCTGAGATAGGAGGTAGAAATTAAGAAGAAAGCGTATAAAGAGATGCGTGAGAATATATGTTAAGCATTGGGTGTGTAAGCATACAGGATCTTACAGATAGATTCAACTCTTCATCATATTCCGATGACATGGCAGATGAAGCGAAGCCTACTTTCATTGGCTGTTGCTGTAAATCCAGCTGGAACAATTTTTCGGAATCACTTAGTAATGCCATTCCAAGTATGTTTATGGAGGTTGCATCGGGGATAAGAAAATCATTCTTGGATAGCACAATAAACCCCCCTGATGATTGGTCATCATTTGGAAACATTGTGAAAGATGATATATCCAATGGAAGTGTTACTTCGTCTCCCAAAGTATCCGTTTGAGTTATTTGGAGAAATGATATCTCAAGTAAATCTTCATCATGCGATATCACACAAATCCTAATCTCATCCTCATCTTCATTTATATTGTCCGCATCAAGACAAGTCGAGGTTAAATCACATTGGCAACTGAAGTTGATGTGAGTATATTATACGAGTAAGAGATAAACAACATGTTCTAATGTCTACACTCACACTTGTAGTCCTGATGGTGGCAGCACATCAGTAGTGGATAAAGAAAGCAAACTGTCTAAAGGGAGTGATAGACAAACAATCTCCTCGTATGAAGATAAATCTTGTTGTTGCTGCAATTCAGCTCCTTTGACCCCCGGTCGAACAAACATTCCCGAGTGATCAGTGTTGTTGTTATCACCGCCAGTTGTTGGTCGAATAAGTTGGCTGGGTTCCAATGGTACCGACAGACAATACTCGATTTCATTTGCAAGTCCAATTACATCCGAAGGGATCAAATCAATAAGGGGTGTGTTCATGTGGGAGATGATGAAGGTGGTACCGGTTGAATCTTGCACCGTAGTAAAGCCGGTGTTCAATAAGTCTTTCACCACGAGAGTATTCCCACTGATTGAAATGATTTCCATTGTGAGCGTGTTTAGAACAACATTGGCGAGTGTATTCTCAATCAAAGTTGTTGTCCCGGCAGTATTGGAAGTTATCGACAAGGTTTCTCCTGATGTGATAGTATCAAAGATACTTGATGACACAGTTGCTTCAACATATGATGTAATATCATCCCATGTTGATATGTTTGACATGAAAGCCTCAATAGCAGTAACTGCAGCTGATACGTTTTCAGATGAGTCAACACTCGTGGTGATTTCATAGGAAACAACTCCATTTATGATACTGGTGACTGTAACAATTGTATCGATGGTCAATGATGAGCCAAGAGCTAATGATATGGCATCAGCAAAGATGATCTTCATCTCTTCTAATTGGACATCAGTCATGATAAGACCAACAGTACCAGTTTGAGTATTCCCCGTAATATTCATGGCTGATGTAATGTTTGACAGAGAGCTTATTGCTGATTCTGCTTCAGTCTGAATAATACTAGATACAGTTGTCAAAGTTGTGATATTTGACAGTACCAAGCCGATATCAGTAATGGTCGTGCTAGCCACGGAATTCGTTTGACCATAGACATGTATCTCATACTCGACAATTCCATTGACAAGGCTTGTAACTTCAACATATGATCCTTCTGATAGGAGACCTTGTGATATTAGCACTTGAGTGATGGCATTTTCAAAGTAATACTTGGCTTCTTCCATCTGCTTATTGTCAAGCTGACTCGAATTAAAGCCATCAATGGTAAGGTACCCCGTTGTAGTAACTTTGGTTGTAATTGATTCAAATGTACTACTAGAAGCATGTGAATCAATACTTATAAACTCCAAGGCACTACTAATGTCGGGAGACGCAGCTTGGGCTGATATGAAAACTGCATTGCCAATAGAAGTCATGACCAATTCTTGAGATAATAGTGTGTCAATGAAAGTAGCAATCTCATTACCCTCGATACTCGAGTTGGCATAAGTAACAATCTCGTACTGGACAACTCCATTCTCATCAATGGACGTGACATTAACAATATAAGATCCAATGGGTAAATTTAGTTCTTCTCTGATTGACTCGTTAATTGCATCCTCAAAGTATTCCGTAATCTCATCTATTTGAGTGTCATTAAATGAAGCTGTATCCAAATTGCTCACGTTGAATGATCCCATGGATGTTATGGTAACTCCTTCCCCTTGTTCATTGAACCCGGTTATATTTAACTCTCCCGTAGCTGTGACAGTAATACTCTCAACTATACTTTCGGAATTGGAACTTGTGAAATGATACCCATCCAAGTTTGGGTCAGCATTTGGATGTGGAAAGGCACATATAGTCAAATACGGTGATATTGACAGCATGATACTACTTGATCCGTCATCTTCTTCAAGGCATTTGTAGTATGTACCACCAATGTTGTGATAGTCTGAGGTAGTAGTATTCATATCTTCTTCCCATGGAAATGTCTCGTTGTGCTGTTGCAGCATACCTTGAGAAGGAGTCGATTCAAAGGGATAACAAACACATGCATCCAATAATGGCACTTCTGTAGGCGATGGTGTTGGCAATACTGACTTGTCGTCTTCTAATGATGCTACTCCCTTATCACTCTCATCAGGTGGCTGTACCAATACAACAATTACTCCAGCAACAGCTGATAGTAACAGAAGTAATAATACCAATAATATAGGTACCCTACAGATATATGCAACTAGGGCACGTATTCGTTGTTTGTTGTTGGTATCATTGGAGGTGCTATTCTCTTCTTCGTCACTGCTGCCCACCTTGTCTGTGGTACCACTTTTATTAAGTATTGCTGAAAATCTTGGTTCTTGTCGATTGGGAGAATCCTCCCCAGTAGATGATAATTGGGATGAATTAATAGCTGTACCCTCGATAACAGAACCATTAACACTTATACGACGACGTTTTGACTTATTATCAACCTTTCTGGTACTCATACTACCAGTACTTTGACGCCGTCCTGGTATAAAGAAGGAAGAGAATCTGCGTTGTGGTTTCTTCTGCTGATCAACATCAGGTCCTTCTCCTTCTCCTTCTTCCAAGCCCAGAATGGATGGATCTGTCACCCTCCTCTTAGGCTTCCACCCCTTACCCTTACCAGTACTTGCGGCATCACCATCTTGACTCTTCGTATGCACAACACCCATTAACATTGCAATTCGATCCTCGGCATCATCAAGTTCAAGTATATCAACAGCCGCTCTATTAAGATCTTCTCCATGACCACTTAAACTTGGATCAGATAACGGACTTGACGTGCGACTGCTTTTATCTAATATATTTATACTCCTCTCCTTGTATGATTCGTCATCATCATCATCCTCTTCTTCTTCCTGCCATGTATACTTGGAATCGTCTAACATATCTTCATCTTCTTCATTAAACTTTTCCTCCTGCCATTGATACATTTTAAGGGTTGATTCAATTCCGATTGGTTCCCTAGTTGCAGGAGGCGGCGTTGGCTGCGGTAGTGGTGGTTGTGGTTGACTATTGTAATCAATGTTAAGTTCTTGCCATCCATACATTCCATCGGGAGTAGAGCTTCGATTATTAAGACTTGTTCCGCTATTGTTTAGACTTGTTCCACTGTTGTTAAGACTCATCCCACTATTATTCAGATTATCACCACTACTACTATTATTCATAACTGTGCCCATATAGGAGTAATGATTCGTCCCCTTTGTACCTACTGATTCTGGACCTCGTCGTCTTGGTCCACCAGATAACCGATTAAGACGACCCTTAAGTCCATAATAGTTACTAATATTACTACCCACTGTTCTATCATCACCAACCGAGGCACCTGAGATAATGGTACCACCGCCGGGTGCAACTGTGCCTAAATATGGTGAACTTTGATCATATATAGATGACGATTCTGGTGCAGATGTTATCCGCGATCGTGATGAGGGTAATCTATCAAGTGCCTTTAATGACAAATCCAAATCATTTATTGACATTGATTGAGTTGTTGCAATTGCAGTGGGCGGTATTACTCTCTTCATGCTAGGCGGTGATGAATTACCACTTCTACCGCTAATATCTAACTCGTCACTAGTGGGTGGTGAGCTTCTATTATTGTCTTCATTATAATTCAGCTCTGACCCATCGAATGTAAATGCTGATCTATTAAGGTAATTTATATCAGTTATGTCACTTATGGATGAGTGACCAAATACCTGATGTTGATCTCCTCCTCCTTGGTCATTATTATCTTCTGAAGGATAATAGGGTGTTCTATGTTGTGGCTGCGTTGTAGGAGGTCGCTGCTGTTGTTGCTGTTGTTGTGTGGTTGCAGTCATATATTGACGACGTTGTTGGGAGACAATGCCAGAGTTGTCGACTGATGATGATGATTGTGTCGTCGTCATGTTAGTTGAATTATTATTGTTCTTCTTATTATAGCCTCTATCTTCGTTCATCTTTAAAGACTTGTTATTGGGGCTACTTGTATATATATAGTAGTTCTAATAGCTTTGCCTTTGATAAAGTTATAAAGAGTGGCATTTGCAATACACATTTTTAGCGGAGGGGGCAGTAGTAGATCAAAACTCATAGGGTAAGTCGTATTAGTTCCTACGTGAGCAGTAGAAAACATTGAGGCAGTTGATTGTGGTTTGAGCCATTTCTTGATTCCTCTACCTCATACACGATTCTCGTAATGGCATACTAATTCCTACATTAGAGGTAGACAGTAGTCATTGATGCTGAGATAATTGATGCTAGATATTGATGGCATACTAATTCCTACATTTGGAGTAGCAGGAGTTATACTGTTGGATCTAACCTTCCCTCGAGCATCGAGTCAGTTTTAACGAGGGTTTGCCGTAAAGCCTCAATGGTGGCAGGATCAGGGTTCTCCCAAAGATCTCTTTCTGCTGCTTCCAGTAATCGTTCAGATATACCTCGTAGAGCCCATGGGTTACATTCTTCATAAAACTTTTGTGTTGATTCATCAAGTGCATATGATTGAGCAATCTGTTGATACATAAAGTCACTCATCACATTTGCAGTTGCATCATACCCAAACATATAGTCAACAGTAGCAGCCATCTCTGATGCTCCCTTATATCCATGTCGCTGAATACTTTCTAACCATTTTGGGTTCACTACTCGAGTTCTATATACTCGTAAGGTTTCCTCCTTTATATCACGAACTTTAGGTGTATCTGGATTTGAAGAGTCACCAAAATAAGCTTTGGGTTGCTTTCCTGAAAGTGCTCGAATTGTAGCAATCATACCACCATGGAATTGAAAATAATCATCCGAATCATATATATCATGTTCACGATCATCCTGATTATGAATTGCCACCTCTACACTTGTGAGACGATGTGTAAACTGACTACGAGCATCAACACCCTGCGGCTCTTTCTTCGAGTAGGCATAGCCGCCCCAGTTTATGTAACACTTGGCAAAGTCAGCGTCATCTTTCCAGTTCTGAGCTTCAATCAAATCCAAAATTCCAATGCCGTAAGCGCCAGGAGGACATCCAAACACTCTATATCTAGCCGACGCATTGTTCATGTTAGAAGCAATGTCCTCAAGATAGTGCTTCCGAATAAAGTTTTTTTCAAGCGGTTCATTTGCATCGATTGCCATATTGGTAGCATCATCCAAAAGAGTAATCAAATGAGGAAAAGCATCTCGAAAGAATCCGCTGATTCGACATGTGACGTCAATTCGAGGTCGACCAAGTTCCTGTAATGGAATCAATTCAACACCGATGACGCGATGACTTTCTTTTTGCCAGATTGGCCTTATACCAAGAAGTGCAAACACTTGAGCAATATCATCACCATGGGTACGCATTGCAGCAGTACCCCATATACTTATAGCAACGTGCTCCGGGTAGGCATTAGTCTCTTTAAGATAGCGAGATAGAAGTTCATTAGCTAACCCAACCCCAACTTGCCATGCTGCGTTAGAAGGTAGAGCTTGTGGGTCAACAGAATAGAAATTGCGGCCAGTTGGTAGCAAATGTGCCATCCCTCTTGTAGGTGATCCGCTCGGACCGGGAGGTATAAAGCCACCATCCAGCGCGGCGATGAGATATGTAATTTCTTGTGTTGTAGCACCTAAGTTTGGTACCAAAGTTTCACAGACAAATTCCAATGTTATGATGAGATCAGATATATCTACCGAAGTAGAAAGAGGAGAGAAGGTTTCTTGAATTACATTCTTGACATCTTTGATATTGAATTCCTTCTCATTCAATAATGCCAATGCGTGTTTACCAAGCTCATCAATTGTTTCCACGGCGTCACCAGAAGTAACAATAGGTCGTCCTGCAAGTTCAACCAAGGAGGTCGGAACAGTATCGAGACGTGCCCCTTGATTAGAGAGAAGTTTCGTTGCTTCAAGATTAAACATTGAAGCTATCGACTCTCTCAGTGATGGTACGTGAAGATTTGGAAGACGAGTAAGTGCTTGGAGCATGTCAATCATCGTATCACCTTGTGGCACGTCACCCAAGATGTGTAAACCATCCCTTATCTGACTCCCTGCTAACTCACAGAGATATCCATCCATGTCTTCCATTAAATGGGCAAAGTCTTTGCCGTCCATTTTTGATAGCTTTTCCTCATTTATGTCATGCCTGGTGGTGAATTATGATAAACAAAGTTAGATAAACACACAAAACTGATTGAGCAGACGCGAAGTTTCTTACCAATGATCGTGATCGTGATCTCCAGAGTGCTCATGACTGTGGTCGTGTTCTTTTAAAGATTCTGTAGAGTCTTGATGGGAATGGGCAGCACCGCCATCTGATATAACTGAGACTTCATAACAAAATCCAAACAAAGCATCAACCAAATCCTGTGCTGTGATATGAGGACAGTTGTGGTCAACATGGAGTATCTGCTCATTGATGGTCACATTCTGCACTTGATTTCCTTTGAATTTCAATTCAAGACATGACTTTATTACTTCACTAATCTTGCCCCAATCATCTTTGCTAGACTCCTCAAATATGGCTGACAAGTCAAATGTTGACTCTACGAAGAACAAGTTAGGAGAATCTTCATCAGTTTCTTCCTTATTGTATATGTGAGAGTCGTCACAGCATTCGCTGCATTTAGAATGGACTTGCTCGTGATCGTGAGTATGATCTGTGTGTTCATGGCTGTGGTCTGTGACATCTTTACAGTCAGCTTCGCGAGGATTGAGCAACAATTTAAGATCTTCATCCAAATTGATTTTCTCAATCAGCTCCCTGTTTGTTGGAAATGAGGAGAGGCGTTAGTGTGTATATGTTTCAAGCAAAATAGTGTTCGACTTACCATATCTGCTTCTGAATAAGTGGTAGCTTGCTTGGATCTAACATCTCAATCTGATAATACTCGTCTACAAGATGCATGAGCTGTGCAATCTCGCCGTAACTATCAGCAGTCGTCATCGGAGGAGTTAAATGATCAATAATCTGCGCATGAGCTCTCCGTTTTGACTGCATACCCTGCACATATTATAATATCGAGTAAGAGAAATATGGCAGGTTGAATCAAAGAAAAGAAAGAGACCACAAAGAGAGAAGCTTTCAGGCGTACTCACTTCACCTGGATCATTTATAATAAACGGATAAACTAAAGGCATGTCATCAAGAAATGTATCAGGATAACATTCACCCGATAGTCCCACACCTTTCCCGGGCAGCCACTCCAACGTCTGAATGATATGTGCATATAATATGAGCATATCATTCATTAGCATTGCAAGACAAACAACACTATGAAGCACTTACGCCATGCTTACCCATGTGACAAATGGCATCGGCCCCCCATTCGTCACGGAGCCAGTGATAAAGGGCAAAGTAGTTGTGCGGTGGGGGCAGATCTGGCATATGATAAACTTGAAAGGAATGAATAATATATCGAAGTCAATGCAAGTAGCATAGTTTAAAGATATCACATCATAAGGTATGTACTCACTTTTATCTGGGTCCATGCCATAACCTCGTGGAGGTTGTAATGCCATGAAAATGTTGCCAAACTCCAAGCCTGACAAAGCAATATGTCCTGAGATGACGGCAGTGAGGCGTAAGAGTTATGAGGTATAATCAACAACAAAAAAGAGCACATCATGTGCACATCTTGACCTTCACTTACCATCATGTACGTAGGCGATGCCTGGAAGATGCGCGTTATCAAGATTTATGAAGATGAAAGAGGGATTAAGTAACTTCTGTTAGTATATGCGTTTTAAAGGCAGTCAAACAAAGGCAAACTCAACCGAGACCTCGATCGAATACCTGAATACACACGATAAAACAATACTAGCCTGGAGGCGCTCCCCATTGCTCAACCATATGATCTTTCTGCTTAGTTGGAAGAGATTCAAACAATCGCTTGTAAACTTCAGTAGGAACACGTCCTGCTGCATTGGCAAGTTGACGTTCTGTCAACACGATTTCATCATATGAACACTTATCTATTAGGGCTTGTATCAATTTATCCCCATCGGGAGGTAAGTCTTCACCTCCAAAATTATATCCAATATCATTCATCGCTTGGAAGACTCTCATTAAAGAAGCAGGTGTGTCCAATCCTACAGCATCTCCAATCCTCTGTGCCTTTCCACTCGAGTTTGTTAGCACAAATGCTATTTTCTTTTCACTGTTTGGTTTATGCCGAAGGCGTGCAATTTTAACTGCCTGCTTAGAGACCGCCTCGATTCTATCCTGAACAGGCTCATAATACCTGACATTGTTTGATTCGTCTTGAGGAGCCATAAATGAAATTGGAACACTAATGATACGACCATCAAATTCAGGTATTGCCACATTCCTTTGTAAGAAGAAAAGGAAAAAGGTGAGTAAACAGAAGCAAAAGTCATACCACTTAATCCTTAGTTTGTACATATAACTTACATAGCCGTGTCAAGGGGAGAAAGACCTCGTGCCGAAAGTTCCCATTCCTGACGAGTTCCAACACTATTAATGGCTTGCAAGACAGGCACATTCAACGCTTCAATGGCAGCAGTAGACCAGTTACCTAATGTGGGACCATCAGGATTGATTTCGCCCATTGCAAAAGCCATTGAACTGATAAGGACATCTACTAAGCATTTCCCATCTTCATTGAGTAAATGCGTGAGTGCTGTCGGGAATCGTTCTATCATCTTTCCATTAACATTATCACATGGTTGATCATCTCGAAGAGACTCAGTAAAAAGACCGATTGCATTCAATCCAAGTGCTTCAATCTCATCAATCAAGGCATCCACAAAGGAAGTATTGCCACTTAAGAAATGGCATCTATAAAAGATTATACCAACTGTAGGTTTGGCATTATTATGTTCAATTGTTGCTTCTACTTGATCACTTTCACTACTATACCTTGGATGGTATAGACCATGATTAGGTTGCTCAATCGGTTTATTATATCCATAACCAAACTTCAATAGAGTATCAGCAAGGTATCTAAGCATATTTGCCATGTTCATTGAATATCCATCAGCATTAAAGTACTTAATAACTTCATTGATAACATCATGATTAACTGTACACATTGCAGTCAAGTCGGGCTCAAAGCTCCCCGCGATCCCACTAACTACGACTAAATCAATGTGTTCTTTGTGAACTATATCTAATAAGTGTTGCATACCTGGTACACCTCTTCCTAGTAATCGTACAACAATTACTATACGAGATCCAGAAGCTCTCTTCTTATCAAGTATATCAATCATATCATTATCTTCCTTGAGTTCAGTGAGATCCACAGTCTCGATGGGCACAAAGTCAATGGGTAGTAAACGCTTTGCAGATTCTAATGCAAGTATATCAGTAGATGAATGTGTTAAAAGTAATATCTGAAACTGATCATTGATGG
>Ga0214480_100573_pt1 | contig 18367 bp, 13 predicted proteins | sample M1_20Mar14CPVII9_3_FD_165042 | JGI IMG/M metagenome (GOLD analysis project Ga0214480, IMG submission 165042) | Marine eukaryotic communities from Monterey Bay, California, United States - M1_20Mar14CPVII9sort6BwellE17 | ecosystem: Environmental > Aquatic > Marine > Unclassified | place: USA... | reverse complement strand
TGATGAATCACTTTCATTTGAACAAGCCAAAGCTTCTTTCGGAGCAGGTATCTTCATCACACAAGTCTTCTATCTGTTGCCATTTGCGCAGATCTCAACCTTCTTCTTTGACAAGAATCTGTTTGCAACTGAGAGCTCAATTGGGCTTTATCCTGCTTGGATATACTCTTTATCTCAGATACTACTTGAGCTTTGGGTTATGGTTCTGTGTGCTTTGGTCGAGACTTCCATTGCTGTGCCGATGATTGGTCTTTGGAATCCTTCCTCGTCAAAGTTGGTATCATTTATCACCATTTTCTCAGTTTTCTGTGTCTCCGGAGCTTGTGGTAACACTATCACAATGGTATGTTATGTTTGCATCTTTTCTTCTGTGTTCTGTTCTCTGGTCATGAACAAACTCACATTATTATGCTCTTATTTCAACTCTATAGTTGACATCGATTCTCATGTTCTCCCAAGATCTCACCTTCTTGGTAGGAGCTGCGTGCACAGTTGTATTCCTCGCAGTTAGTGGCGGCTTTGTGCCATTCCCCTTCATGCAAAATTGGGTCGTCTGGTTGCAGTGGATCTCACCAATCAAGTACTCGTTTCAAGGATTCAACTGGGCTCTGCTAAGAGGTACATATACTGCAGCACTTTTGGAACAACTCGAATTAGATTCTCCTGCATCAGTTACATCTAATCTTTGTATCTTGATTGGAGTATTCGTTTTGTGTGCATCTTCCTCGGTTGTTGCATTGTCGAGACAGAAAGAGGTCCGATAATGTGAGTCTGTGTAGCTATATGTTATGTAGGTGTCATTTCTAGGCTGAGGGTGTATTTCAGGTTGCGGCCTGACTAGCTCTCGAGTAAGTCAGTATGTAGACATAATATCAAGTTGATAGTATGTAAAAGGACGTTATATCTACTCTCTCAAGTAAGTCTAGTACATACTTAAGCTTACTATCTCTACTAGAGTTAACTTTACTTAGATCATCAGTCCGTGTCATGTGCATAAGATATGCACACTTATAATTGCAAATAGTTGATTGTTGTATGTTTACCTGTATGGTCTCTTCCGACTAGCTCTTGAGGTCCGAATGATGACAGTCATCATGAGGGGGAAGCAACTAGCTCAGAGGAATCTCTGGGCTCTTACGACTCTGACTCTGAGAACAATCTACGAACACAAGACATGTCCCTCGCTAAATCATGCGCTATGGAGAGGAGAGAAAGCAAGGAAATATACACGCCCATATGGTAAGGCTTAAGGCGCAATGGCCAAGGAATACACGCCCATGGCAAGGGCTTAAGGCGCAATGGCCAAGTTGTGGGGGTGAGGATACGAGTTAATGTATTTAAAGAGCTAAAACCTAAACACTAACCCCACTGGATCAAAATTATGATATCTGACCATACGAGTTTACTCGTCATCCTCCTCGGCATCATAAAAGACACTACCAGCAATACGATCTAAATCTTGTTGTCCAACTCTTGTCATCTGTCGGCCACCATTCTCACACTTTTCTGTAACCTTCATACCCTCCAGTTGGATCAAAACACTTCTGATAATACCAGCATTGGCCTTGCGGAAATGTCCAGTGCGTACACCGGGTGAGTTGCGTCCACCGTACCATTTACGTAGTTGGCCAACTCCCAATCCTGGTCGGAGATATACCTTACGGGCAATGGAGGCGGCACGGATGTAATACCAATCATCACCGTAGGGTGCTAATTCCTTGGCTACAGAGGTTTTGACTAAGTCTGCCCAGATTGGACATTCGAATTTATCGGAGTTCTTGAGATGTTCGGCGTAGGCGGCGATGAATGCCTTGGCTGGTACGTCACGTACGCAGATTCCTCTTGTTTCTTCGGCCATGGTTTATATTAGTAGTATTATGGAGGAGATGAGGAAGGGTTAGTTGTTGCTAGCGTTTTATGAGTGTTTTGTGTGGCTTTTAGGTTTTTTGTATGGTTTTGAGCAAGTTTTAGTACGAGAGGTAAAAAAGTATATCGTAGCAATCAACTCATCTCATATTTTAGTGGAGCAACCAATAGGAATTAATTGTCGAGAAGCCGAAATATCAACCCTACTACACTATATTTAATTCAAGATGGCACCAGGAAAGAAAGCAGTAAGTTTATGACACCGGAGGGGGCATCAGCATTTCATTGTTTGTTATAGCTGCCCGCCCGAGATGGTTGTCGATTGAGAGTAAAAATAAGTGGCGATGACGATGTGCTTGGTGGTATGTCGAGTTGATAGCATGGATGAGGCGGCTAAAAACGTATGTCTCCCTTTACAACGGTCGAGACAACGTTTCATGCCGCTGTATTGTTGGAGTATACAATTGATATTGCAATGCTGGGGTATCTTTGGAACTCTTCTCTCATCGACACAACAATATACTTACCTCTTGGGATTGCAATTTATATTCTACTTATTCAACCTATAAATTTCTAACCATTTCATTTCTATCATATTATAATATCTCTCTAATAAACTACAGAAAAAGAATGTCGAGTCAATGAACTCACGTCTTAAGCTCGTCATGAAGTCGGGTAAGGCAATCCTCGGATACAAGGCCGGTTTGAAGGCATTACGTACTGGCAAGTCCAAGATGGTACTAATCGCATCCAACTGCCCTCCATTACGTAAGTCCGAGGTTGAATACCTTGCCATGCTTGCCAAGACATCGGTACATCACTACTCGGGTGATAATACCGAGTTAGGCACGGCTTGTGGTAAACTGTTCAACTGTTCAGTTGTTTCCATTATTGATGGTGGTGACTCTGATATTCTATCAAGCAAGGAGTAAATAATAATATTGTTATTTATAAATCAATTTGCAAATGATGAATATATAAAATAAAGAGACACACTTCTTGAAACTTCTTGGAGTGTATTCTAAGGACAACATGCTTATCCTATCTTGTTTTTCTTGATTGAAACCAGTATCTTCCTATCTCCAAGACGATGACACGATTGCACAGAAGCGTTGCTATTCTCTGTAGTGTATATTTCTAGTCTAGTAAGAAGTGCTTCATCTGTCAGGTTAGGCAACTTGCTTATGATACTCATGCTTACTACTTATCTTGGAGGATACCCCAATATTTGGTCAGCTCAGTATCCAAATTATGTACCATAACCATGCCCCATCTCCTCATTGAGTAGTAGTAGTAGTGCAGAAGCAGTAAATGATACATAAACAATGTGATTCATCTACTAACACAGTAGATTACAATGAGTGTCAGTTTTCATGTAATAGAAACTCCTTTCAATAAAGATAGTTGCTTTGGGAGACAGACAGACTCTCCCATTTCAGTCCAACCAAATAAAATCTAAAGATGAAAGAGAATCCAATCAACTTCCAAGCCATCAAGCACATGAAAATCCCCTCTTCAGAACATTGCAAACATCTGTGATTCTGTTTATCATGAAAATAGATATCCATTGAAGTTCACAGGCTCTCTCGCGTATGGCCATTTTTTCATGACTGTACTTTTAAAGAATCTCTTTACAGTACATTTCCAATTTGATCTTCTCAAATTAGAAACCAATAACACCCGTGATGACGAAGTGTATCATGCTTGGATAATTGCGAGATGAACGATTTGTGTTGATGAGGTTTCTCATCGACCGTCGTGGCGACGAGCTGGGTTGAATAATCATTCAATTCGACCCCCGAGTATGCAATTTGAACGGGCCCCCCAAACTAAACAACAACCCCTTCTCCACCACCCCCACATCCCTTTTGATAACCGTGTCGCCACCGCCAAGCTATCTCCTCATACATACTTGTGGTCATACGTTGGTATGTATAATGTATATCTTACCTGGTAAGGACTTTATTTGAATATCATCTCACTTGAGCTTATCAGTATTTGTGTGCATGAGAAGTTGATCGATACCTATCTAGGATGGTTGCATGCCTTTCTATCGTAAAAAGTAAGAGTGTACCTAACATGATGTATATAGACATGCTCATGTAATCAAGGTATATGATATATATCATATCATCATCTTATCATATATCATAAAGTATATCTCCTCTTTACAACCTATTCTTTATCTAGCACTTTCTACTAATCTATGTGCATTATCATATCCTTTCATAATATGTCCAATGATATCATCAACTCCCACACCATTCTTTACAGATGCAAATATAGTTGGTCCCGACTCTTCCTCTTTACTACTGCTACTAGTACCACCATGTCCCTTTCTTCTCATATTGTTAGCATCACGTTCCATTACATCTAAACTTGCACCAACGGCTTCTGCCAAATCAATCTTATTGATAACTAATAAGTCCGATTGTGTAATGCCTGGTCCACCCTTCCGAGGCACCTTATCACCACCGGCAACATCTATTACGTAGATTGTATAATCGGCTAGCTCAGAACTAAAGTTGGCAGCGAGATTATCTCCGCCAGATTCACATAAGAGTAATGGTTCTTGTTGCTGTGTTGTAGTCGATGATGAAGTCTCTTTTTCTTCTCTTTGAATTCGTCGTGTTAACAACTCCAAGGCGCCAAGATTGGCACTAACATCTTCACGAATAGCCGCATGTGGACATCCACCAGTTTCAACAGGTAGTATTCGACTTTTAGATAAGGCATCATTCCGTGATAAGAATTCTGCATCCTCCTGTGTGAATATATCGTTTGTTACTACACCCATTGGTACTTTGTTTCGTAATGCATTACATAGTGCTAGCGTTAATGCTGTTTTACCGGATCCAACTACATAATATGTAACAGGAAGTGGGGAGTTGAGGAGAAGTGAGTCATTTGCAGAGTATTTGATATCGATATTTCTAGAGAAACAAAATATCTCCTTACCTGGACCACCAATACCAATAGTATAACCACGATGTGAATATGAACCAGATCTACGATTATATCGTACTTTTAAGAGTTGTTGTAGTTGTACTTTTTCAGCTTCATTTATTACTGTATCTTTTTGATTTTGATGATGTGTTGTATCTTGATGTTCATGAGAATGATCATGCTGTTTTCCACCAAACATTGATCCCGTTTCACGTTCACCATATTTACCTGGACCTTCATAATCGGTACGATGATATCTTACTTGTTGTTGTTGATGATGATGTGTTAGTAGATTAGTAGGGGAGGCGAGTATGTTTCGAGTTGATGGACAATGATGATAATATTGACGGCTCGTAGAACGAGCCACTGATATATTCCTCACAGACGAAAAACATGGCGGCCGAGAAGAGGATGGACGCGATGATATGAACCTTGATATTCTAAACGCCATACCAATAGAGTTGGAGGATAGACAAAGCAATACCTATGACTGCAATTGCAAATTGTCATAAAAAGATACGGTATCCTTTTTATTCCTGTCGATGATGCTGGTCGATGATGATCTAAATAACACTGTACTGGCGATCAGCCAAATGGTCGGAGATGTTGCTGCCTTTTCTCTATATCCAGCATCAGCAAGAGAAGAAGATGAAGATTCAGTAAATGTTTCTCCGCTACACGATTCTACAACAATGTCGAGCATTGCAAAGGTAGTCGAGATGGTTTCTCCGTCATCGTCATCTAATAATAGCAATGGTGCCTGGACTACTCCTACACTACCAAAGATGACACAACCAACAACAGAAGAAAAGAGACAACCAATACAAGAAAAGAATCCACCACATAATAGAAAACGACGACACAATAAGTCATCCAACTACATAGATAATGTTGGTAGAGGTATATGGTCGTATCCATTACAAGATGCCGATAATAGTGATAATATAAACAATATAGCAACGTCAGGAGATGAAATAGCATGGAAGATAATAAGTATCGTACTGAAAGGATGGTGTGTAATTTGGGTATTGTTTGCAATATTAATTATATCGGCAGAGTTATTCTCTTCAAGTAGTAACAGTGGTAGTAGTCATAATGTATCAACAAAGAATATAATAATCAAGATTGAAGATGAACAAACATTTCTTGAAATTGCCGAGAATGTAACATCCAAGTGCGCATATGACAATCTTGATACAGAAATCGGTAGAGAGGAATGTCAACAATTATGTTTCAATCACATGTGTTGTTTTATAGATGAATCAGATGCCGATGCTCAATTCGAAGTACACAAGTATAGCTGTGCTACTGATCCAAATAAAATATGTGCAGCATATGCGGGTTGCGAATCATTAGTTGTTGCAGAAGATGATGCTATTATATATAATGCTAATGGTATTGATGTATTTGGGAAGAAGAATACAACAGATGAAAGTATGACGAACATGGACAATTCACAAGAAGTACAATCTCAACCAGTTACAAACACAAACATAACCCCGCCTACATCAGAGCTTCAACTAGTACAACAAGTGATAACATCAGTATGTCACAAGGACAACTTACACAGCCGTCATGGAATCAATGAGTGTGCTTCACTCTGTAATCCGAGCATGTGTTGCTTCAATCGAACAGAAATTGAAATATTAAACCCTCGAATGGATATAAAGCTTAAAATGGAAGGAATTGGCAATGATATATTAGATAGAAGTGTCATGGGAACATGTATACATGAAAATGAAGGAGTTGGTCATCGTGCATCGATACATAATCATTTTTGCAATGTACATGAAGGATGTCAAAATATATTACTATTGGGAGCACCACCAATGTCAACATTTGAACAGAATCGACAAAAGTATCAATATCATAAAGGAGGACAAAGCTCAGCAGCTGAAGATGAAGATATACTTATTGACTATGATGAAATGATTGCAAACAGTATTAACGGTAGCAACAGCAATGGAAGTAGTATAACAAATGATCAAGAACGAATGCTGGGTACTGTTTTTGCATTACTCGGTATTATGGTTTGTATAAGTGCATATCTATTAATACACCAACGGAAACCTTCTGAGAATACTGTACAGCTTGAAATGACAACTGGTAGAGAAGAAACGATTGAGTTTGTATGAGATACACCATCTAAAGAGAGGACAGGTTGGTGTGGAGTGGAAGTGAAAGAGAGTAAGAGTTATCATAAAAGAACACATAACATAAGCTAATAGCAAGTAAGATAGAAGCGATCACCTAACACTACCCGAGATGGTTCATAATTGAGTATATGTATATGTAGCTGGAATAGTAAGATATTGTCAGTATCTAGTTCTTGCCTTTCCTATTCCTTGTATGCAGACACGACAGATGACTCTATGAAACTCGGATGTGTGATTGTCTTGCAAAGGAAGGCACTGATGATATGCGGTAGTTCTACACCGACCCCACACCGCCTTGCGGCGGTCGTGGGCACGGCCTGTGTAGTAAACGAATGCGGCGGAGTGAGGAGAGGACACAATTGTGGGAGGACCTTATAATCGGACCCTCTGATCCCACTCCTAACACAAAAAATAAAGCTAAAACTAAAAACTATATGTAGCTGGAATAGAGATCTAATTGAGCCTCGGTTTGCACGCACGATATTTACGTGATAAGGTTAACCTTTGAGTTAGAATGACTACTATGACACGAATCTCCAGATGGCAAGGGATGTCTCATTGTTCCTCACTCACCTCACTTCCAATTTTTTCTGTTGAATCTCGTGCGCATGACTGCCAACCATAATACTAATGAATCATGGCATGCGTATGAAGTGGAGTAGCCCAACAGGAGAGATTCATTGCAAAGGAGGATTTACTTGCAATATAGTATACTATCATATAGCAGAGCAGAAGAAACATAGAGTGCTCACATAATTTATTCATCGACTACAAACGATAACAACTCTCAAACATCCTCTCTCAACTGACGTACGACAACTAATATAATTATAATGCATTGCAACTCTACTGCAATGCCAAGAAGATCCATGAGTATGATAGGAAAAGGTCGTAACGATCGTATACATCCATATTATCGGGCACCACCGATATCGATACCATCCTCTGTTGAATTTAATAATTCTGGGGCAAACCTATATCATCCTTCTCACCACAGTCATAGACCAAGTCAACCAATACCAATCAAGGCATGCACTCCCAGTCCACAAGAGGTACATGAGAATGCCATGTCGGAAGAATCATCATCCCATTATGATATGGCAACGTGGCGAATGTTTTCAAGGATATCGATTGCAAGAAGAAGACACTACTATCTCTCTGGCGGGGCCGATTCATTGTCTTCTCAAGATGATTCCTGTTATCATCAGAAAGAACAAGAGTTGGACCAGCCCATTATGAATAGAGATGATATAAATCAAGAAGATGGAGTAAAGGTTGACGATAATGTCATGTTGTCACCGCGGCGTACTCCCCAACCGTCGGATCATGCCGCAGATTCTGAAGGTATCTTTGAGATTGATGAATAGATGAGATGACACACAATACCTCAAGTATGCACATGAGAAGATCACTTGTCCAAGGCCCCTCTTCCTCTTCAGGAATATAAGATGATGATGATGTATAGAAGACAGTATAGAGTCTCTCTCTCTCTCTCTCTCATCAAACTCAACCCCATGTCCATAGAGAATGTACAAACTTAAATGCGGGGAAGAGAAGAAGGAGAAGACTACCAAGAAGTGTATAGATTCAACCAAGTTTAGCTATTGGAAGAATAGCTATCAGATACTAATTGCACAGCTAAAAGTGAGATGCAGATCGTCATGCCTAATACGTTGAGAACTATCAATATAGTTCACGTGGGGTGTGTACTTAAACACCACAAGCACGACCTTGTTAAATAACTAAATGTATAATGCTTAAAGAGTTATAAACTTTTACAAAGACTAACACAAGATCAATATTATACGTCCTATGATTCAATAAATAGTATAGATGGAGTGTTCTTTGTTAGGCATTCTGTATTCCAACGTCGAGATTCATGCATCTTCTTCCGATCTGGAAGCTTCTTCTTTTTCGGAGTCTAGTGGCCATGCCTATTATAATCAATATCGTCCCGAGTATTAACATCAACACAAATCATCTAAGAACAGCCTATCATTGTGAGGAAAGTGTCATTCATATATTAACTAATTAACTAACCCCCTAATCTGTCATTCGTGTTTAGTTTTAGAGAATGCTGTAAAGAAGAAGAAGGAATACAAAGAAGAATGATAAAAGGGTATCAGATAATGAACCAAATGATTATATTCTAATTAGCTTTACAATATATTTAATCATCTGATTCGTGAAAGAGTAACAGTAGACGGAACTGCCAACTCCGTCGCTTCCTCTAGATTCACAGCCAACAAAGAGAGGTAGCCACAAGTTCAAGTATCTTTGCTTCTCCCAAATCAAACCATGCTCTTTACTCTCATCTAATATCAACTCAAGTCAATTCATCCGTCATAAAATAAGCAATCCATCCATTCATAACAATTCATCAATCAATCATCCTTCCACTTAACGCAAGTATGATTTGTTACCAACACGAATGCGGTTGCTCGAAGTCTTTTCCTTCTTATTCTTCTTACCTCGACCGGGTGCCTTGGGAGCTACAGATCGTGAGAGAGGCTTCATATGATGAGCATCATTACGTCGGGCATTGTAATTGTTACTATTACGAAATGCCTTGTTCCTTCCTCCTCGATGATTGTTATTCTTCCTTGATGTTTCTTCATCAGCCATTAAATAAAAATCATGAAGTAACTTATCCTTCTTCTTCTCATTCACTGGAACTTGAGTATTGATCGGGGTCTGACCGGAGATGTTGGATAACCTGGAAGTAAGTTTGGTAGAGATGTTAAAATGTTGAGATGAGTTTACAATAGACAAAAAAGCTAATAGTATTCGTATAAGAGAGAGAGAACTAACCATTGACTTGCGGCTTGAAACATGATAGAGATGATGTAGCGTTGATGAGATAATAGAGGGGTGTTGAGGTGTGATGAAGAGCTCTTTGGCAAATTATGAGCTCAAAAAGAGGAAAATGTAAGTACCTTAGTCGTGTGTCGTGTATTAAGTCACGCTAAAACAGGTGACGGTGAGTTTCAGATGGGCAAGTTTCACAGTGCACGATCTATTGCAACACTTGAAATACACAGCTCATAATTTTGCATAGCAACTCACAGCACCATCTTACAACACTACTTATACCTACCGCCGCCATACTATACCTCTTTCCATACACCCATATCAATCATGATGAATCTATTCACTACTACCTCAATCATATTCGTATCGGCCGCCATCCTCTTCGGTCTATCATTATCGTCGGCGGCACTGGCAACCACTGACACAGCGTCATCATCATCACAACATGAAGTTCATATCCTACACCGCCGCCGTAGATTGAATAGCAAGACAAGCAAGGCGTTACTGTTTAGCAAAACATCAAAGGCATATCATTCATCGGCTACTACTCAAGTATCGGATACTCCAGCATCAGCAACACAAGATACCCCTACTTCATCTATCAACAATAATGGATCAACCAACTACTACTATCATCCTAATATCAGTAAACGATTCTTCGCGTTCAGTAAAGGTGGTAAGATGTTTAAGAGTACAAAGACTCTTAAGCAGAATCATAATGCATCAAACAAACAATCGTCCACGATCGATACTTCATTTCCTGATACTGATGTCTTATCATTCTCCTTATCCATGTCATATGATATGAGTATGTCGTTTGATAATAACGACGGTGGTGACTTCTTCTTCCTATCTGATGATACTATTCAAGAGTTTGGAAGGGTAGTATCAAAGATCAGATAATGAATCAAATGATTATAATTATAAGCTTCTATCTTTACAATATATTCTAACCATTTGGTTGGTATAAAGAGAATGAGCAGACGGAACTGCCAACTCCGTCGCTTCCTCTAGATTCACAGCCAATTTATCCTTCTTTCGACCAGGTACCTAGGCACTCCCCTTTCTAACTTCCCATTCAAATTCGATCTCATTCAATTTCACAATACGTTCTGCAGTCATATGACTCGACTCGCCTCTCATTAAGTTCTTATACTGCGTTCGTTGAGTATTGACCCATGTGCCGAGTTCCTTGTTGGCAGCATCAGATCGAGATACTTTGCAGTTTCCATTTGCTTCTTTGTATTCAACAAGCTGATTGTAGCTCATCTCCCAGTCGTGATCTAGTTTGTTCCAAACAAAGCCAACACTATTCAACAACCCAATACGCTCCATCTCAGTCTCACTCTTTTCCTTCTTCTTATACTGCGTTCGTTGGTTGTTTACCCACGATCCAAGAGCATGACTCCTGGTACCCTGCAATTTCCATTTGCTTCTTTGTATTCAACAAGCTCGGCAAACATTTCCTCCCAAGTTACTTGTCCCTTCTTAACAGTAGTAGCTTGAGCCTTGGCTCGACCCTTCTTGATAGCCTTTGCACCCTTGAGAAGATCACCCTTCTTCATACCGCATCGTGCAGCCATCTCAACAACTACATCATCGTCAACTGTAAGAACTAAATCATTGTCAACACACTCTATCATTGCTGATAGTTGAGTCATGACAGTGAACTTGGCATGACCTATAGCAGCACCCTTGGCTCGACCTCTTTCTTGACCCTCCGATCCTCCAAAGAGATTTCCATTGGCAATAGCAGTGGCTCGACCCTCAGCACTTCCCTTCCTACATGCCTCAGCATTCTTCATAAGATCATTAACCTCCATACCGACTAGCGATGTAAACTTGACGACTTCTACCATATTAACCTCCTCCTCACGATCCAACTGACCTGCAAGTCTACTCATCCAGCAGAACTTTAACCATCCAACAACTAAACTACGATACTCATCTCCCATCTCGTACTTGATACTTTCAAGAGCTTCCTCAGTAGTCAGACCAGCTTCAATGTGTAGAAGATAAGTAAGAACTGCATCATCTCTCTTCTTGCAACAAGAAGCTCCTCCCCAACTACACTTCTGTAAGTGTGCGGCCTGAATCAAAGCAAATACGGCGGAGTTGTTGCCATCCTCAAGTAAGCCGCAAGCAAATGTACATGATGCAACATTATCATTACCGGTAACGGCCTTCAATACATTGGTAAAGAAGGCATCACTTGTCATACACTTGATCTCCATCATGATCCAGTATAACAGATTGTAGATGGACTCAGGGTGGTAGTTCAATACAAGCTTGCCCAAAACAGCAGAGATGAACTTGTCAGGATTCTTCTCGTACAACTTGTGTAGCTTCTTGATACTGCCATTGAGGACGTGCTTTGCAAACTTGATACCGGTAGTCTTGGAACACAATGCAATAACAACACGATCATCATCCAACAATAAATTGAGGACGTGCTTGACCCACATCTTCATAACATAATCAAAGTCTTCTTGAGTTAGTACATCAAGAGGAGAACCGCCGTGTGGCATGGGGAATGGATACATATCCAGAGCAGCACATTCATTGAAGATCTCCTGACCAAGACTGGCAGCCATGAATGCAGGAGTAGCCGATCGTTTAGCACCGTGTGATCGTGTTGATCGAAATGAATGAAGGTTAGGACACATCTTACTCTCCTCGGTAGTCTGATAGTAAGCTATTAGACAGACTAACTTCTTGCTGCTGTTGGGATCACGATTAGCTGGTAAACTGAGAGTATTCCAATCAATCGGATCACCATTGATATCTGTTATGTGTTCCACTGAATCAAGGAAGTTGTCTTCACCTTGGTATAATGATTCATTGATAGGACTGGCAGTTTCGACATCATAACCATCAGGTCGGCCACTTCTTTGATGGTATCCATCAAGATGTTTGAGATTAGCAGGTATATCATTAGGATCAACATCCGATCTAATACTAATCTTCTCACTACTCACTACATCAAATAACTTGGGAGATTCATCATCTGATGATGTTTGAGCTAACATGATTCTCCTCTTTATATTATCTTGTACTTTCTTTTGTAGTTGTTTTGTAGTTGTCAAAGATACCTTCATATCAGGCCTACCATCGGTAAAGGTAGCGACCAATTGATCAGTACTTCATACATTGTTTGAAATAGAACAAGACGATGATGTCACAGAAGATAATGCACTGTTATCATTCGCATCAATATCATAAGTAGTTGGAGTAGAGGATGATGGATCCTCTATAGATGGATGATCTGATAATGTTAACTCACTGCATGATATTGATACTCTTAATACACGACCGTGGCGAATAGCTTGCCGTACTACACATCCATCAGGCATGATCATGGGTGGAATAGTTGGTACAATAGAATCAAGCTCTCTATCAGATAGTGCACGACCACTTGGTAGTTGAGATGTTGATGTTGATGATGAATCAGAAGAAGTTGTTGATGAAGTAGTAGGCTTGTTGACTGATATTGTTACATTCAAAACACTACCGTTCTGTATAGCTTGTCGTTGATAGATGTCTGATACATGGATTGATGATGTCGATATAGTCGAAGAAGATGATGATGATGATGATGATGATGATGATGATGATGATGATGATGGTGCATGTGGTTCATATTGATCATCTGTATAAACTGAAGAGGCGGCGGCGGCGGCAGATAGATGGTTTGTAGTTTGATTGATATTATCATTGGATGGTTCATATGACAGGGTATTGATAGATGATTCATCATCACTATCTGACAACGAGAAAGATGATGATAACGATACACCACTAACCTGTGGCAAGTATGTATGCGGCGATGCCACATCTGAACCGGAGTACTTCGTCCTCTTCCTAGACGATTGATGGCCTCCTCCAGTAGGATTCTCAAGGTGTATTGGTAAAGGGGAGAATAAGTGCTTATAACTTTGATCGGTAGTTGATGATGGTGGCGGAGGTGAACCGATGTATTTTGTCGTTACCTTTCTTTTTATGACGTTATGCCCTCGACCCCGCAGACTCATCCTTCAACTTTCGATTGTTTGCCTGTATAGAGGAGTTGATGTGCATGAGATGTGTAATGCAGTGGTGTTATATTTTCATTTGATGTGTAATGTATTGGTGTTATTTGCTTGTGCTTGAAAATTATGAGGAGTGTTGCTTATTGAAGCGTGGACTACTCCGTGGAAGATACCTCATCCACGAGTACACATAAATCCAAACACGACCTCTCCACAAAAAACTAACTAGAATACTACCATACTACCTTCTACATTGCAACTCATATAACCTTATGGTTATATTATATGATTATGTAGTAAGTCTTCATTTAATTAGTTGTTTGATTGATTTTGTAATGCTTAAGATACTTCCAAGTCCGTATCTAAATCGAAGACATCAAAATAGAACACAAGATATAAAATCATATCTTATGATGTGAACATAAATCATCTATGTCACCACCCATGACCGAATGTATATATCTTATTGATTGGGTAGCAACGTATATCATCTTATCAATTGCTTAGGAGATTAGACAATGTTATTGAGATCTTGAAGAGTATCCTGTAGTGTCCTAGGAAAAGTATATTGTGGTAGTTTGCAATAGAAAAGTATATGTAGCAATTGAAATTGAGATGGATATTGACTTGGTACCATACAGTGTCATCTTATAATCTAAATGTTTAGTTGTTTGAATTCTCCTCCTCTCTACTATCTTATTGTGTGTACTACTTTATTAAATGTGCGGTCCACGACCTAAGAGATGAGATCAGATGACCATCATTAGATGTTCATAGTAGTCATTTAAACCCTGTATAGGATAATAGGATAAAAGATTCATATATTATTAAGTACATATTATTATATTGAAACTTTAACATACATTTAATTATATTACATTTAGGATACACTAACACAAGTACAGCAAGAGTGCCTCCGTACATTCTTAGACTCTATCCGTGCTTAAACGTTGCTATCGTTTGATGTCTCAAAGTTGTAATCATTGGAGCTCTGTTTGATACTTTGCTCCATCTCTAGAAAGAGTTCTTGCTTTGGTTCAATAGTTTGATCTTCATAATATCCCTCGAGGTTGTCAGGTACGTGATTCATCTTCCAATCAAGGAAGGCAGGCATGAGAGACAAGCCAAAGTAAACACATGCCAGAGTAGGAGCTGCAGCCGCTGCTATACCGCCGGGGGCATACGCCACTTGTGACAATATTTGCATTGAAATGATACAGATGTACATGAAGAAGCATAAAGCTTGGAACCATGTACTCTCCTTATCTTGTGACTTGCGAAGACTCCTTGCAATCCCGATGAAACCTACAATCATTTGTACAAGTCCAACAGTAATACTGATCTCAGGGAAGTATATCACGGGGTATACAAAAGCATTAATAGGCTCAGGTAGCGGACCATTGCCATATTTGTTGATAATGAATGATCCGATTGCTAATTGAGTAAACCCTGCCAATATTAACAAGCCGTTATATGTTTTGGCTCGTCCACGAAAGTATAAACCTGAACGATGTTCGGGGTTACCAGCTTGGATAGCATGCATGGAGAAAGAAAAAAACGCAAGTGAACCCACCATACCAATCGCGGCCGCGACCAACCCAAAGAACGCCATTGAGCCAATGAATTTTACGTGAGCAGAAGTAGGATTATATATAGCTGGAATCCAAGGATTCTCTGATGGATCAGCCACAATTCCCATACCAATGGTGGTAAGACCGACAAGGAATGGACACCAAGCAAGTTGGATAAATACACATGCCAATGTAGTGAGTTTTGTATTACCGATGTCCATCACGACAGAACATAGTCCAACAAACATACATGTTAGACCAAAGACGGCTTGAAGGATTGCAGCAACAAGGGTTGCTACTTGTAATGCTGAATTGGGACTATCGAGAGATGCAATGTCGGCGAAACTGCCATATGCTGCACAAATTCCCAATGTGAGTAGAAGGCCACCGTACATCCGATAGTCTGACTTCAATCGCTCAGCTCCAGCTGTTGGTAGAGATCGAGGTTTGAATACTGCTGCTGATGGAGCATTCGATACTTTTTGTGAAGATGTACTCATATTGTTGGATGATATATTGAATTATTAGGCGAAGTAGATAATGTTGTAGGATGATATATTATTGATGTTATTGAGTTGATGTTTGATGTGTATGTTTTTGCAAATTATGAGTGGTAGAAGATTTTATATGTGCACATCTTGTGCACATTGCCTGGACAAAAGTCTCGGCACAAGATGCAAAACCACTCAGCCAGTATTCCAATAGTGTGTTATTGCAAATCGTAGAGCCGCCTATCCCCCATCATATTGCAAGTAGCAAGCGTACAAAAGATCGCTTGGGTTTGATTATATTTGGCCTACGGATACCGTCGTCGAACGGTATCCTAGCAAGATCTTTTTTCGACAAATACTACTCGGGCTCGGCAACCAACAATAACAATGCTTATAAGAGGAGGATTGTTTGCATTGGCGTAAATGCCTGTTTATTAAATTAAAAGTCTTCTTCCATAAAATTGAACATCAAACAAATTATCATCGCAATAAAAAAACAAAAACACACATCATATCACAAATCATCATTGCAGTAAAGAACAAAAACATGTCTTCAAACTCTCCTACAACCATTATCGAAGAACCAAGTGATGATAAAGATCTGTTAACAGATATTGCAACACAATTCCGTGCCGGTGTAGAACTAAAGGATCGAAAGTATCATCTTACAACTTACCAAAATTGTTTTGTCGGCAGGGAAGCTGTGGACTTCTTAATCAACAATGGGTTGGCTAATAGTAGAGATGAAGCTGTATTGCTAGGACAGAGTATCATGACTGAGTTGAATTTATTTGAACATGTTACACGAGATCATGATTTTAAAGACGACTATCTATATTATCACTTTGCAGAGAGAGGCGATGTATCTATTAATCCCATCACGGGGAAGAAGTTCCAATGGAGCGATTATCTTCCTCCTTCATCATTATCATCCTCCTCCCCACACAACACATTGGATACTATGCAACTCCAGCCAAGTATGCCTTTGCCGGATATGAAAGGAAGTTGGGAGATTCCTCCACGTGATTTTGATGCTGGACAGAGCGTTTGGCCGCTAGACAAGCACAACTTGACTTTATTAAACCATGTCCATCCAACAGCATGGAAGGATCCAAAGTCTACAAATACGTATGATTTAGTAGTGATTGGAGCAGGGGCTGCTGGGCTTGTAACTTCGTCAGGTGCCGCCGGTGTTGGTGCTAGAGTTGCTTTGATTGAAGCTAACCTCCTTGGGGGAGATTGTTTGAATGTCGGCTGGAAAGTCCGCGTTAGTATTGTTTTATCATGTGAATGTTTGTGCTCAATATGTAGTCTTGGTGATTTGACTACTTCATTTGACCTCATTCGCCTTTGTTTAACTGCTTTTACAAGTCGCATGTACTAATGCAAGTTTCTATCATCTCTCATTCACTTCATAAATCGTGATAACGCGCATCTTTCAGTGTTCCCAGCAAGGCATTGATACATGCTGCATCTCTTGCACATACCGTGAACAATACAGATCATTTGGCTGATTCAGGAATCTCCATCAGTGGCAAAGTTGACATAGACTTTGGCAAGATTATGGAACGTATCCGACGCATTCGATCTGACATATCACATCATGATTCAGCCGTGCGCTTTACAAAAGAGCTTGGTGTTGAACTCTACCTTGGAAGAGGAAAGTTTCTCAGCAAATCATCTTTAGAGGTTAATGGACAAGTGTTAAACTTTCACAAGGCAGTCATTGCAACAGGTGGTGGGCCTAGTTTGATCCCAATGAAAGGCTTGAAAGAGTTACATGCATCTAATCTTAATCCTGGAGATGGTATCCCTCGACCTTATGTCATGACAAATGAGTCCTTCTTTAACATGACAGTTCAACCGAAGAAACTCATCATTGTGGGTCCTGGCGTTATTGGTCTGGAGATGGCACAGTCAATGCAACGTCTAGGTACTCAAGTATCAGTATTAGGAAGGAGTGGTAGAGTGTTACCAAAAGAGGACGATGATCACGCAATCATAATTCAGAATCAAATGGAAAAGGAAGGTGTCGAGTTCAAACTATCAGTGACCGAATACGTATCTGTGGAATTGACAGGGGAAATTACAAGCAACGGCCTGCCTGAGATGCTTTTCAACATTCGAGAGAAGATTGACGGAGAGGAGATTGTCACAGAAATGATTGTTGATGCAGTACTTGTTGCCACTGGTCGTCGACCCAATGTTAATGGCATGGATTTGGAGGCAGCTGGGGTAGAGTATGATACAAGAGTTGGTATAAAGGTGAACGATAGACTACAGACAACGAACTCAAAAGTCTTTGCCGCTGGGGACTGCTGTTCTACATTCAAGTTTACTCATGCGGCAGACTTTATGGCTCGAACGGTGATTCGAAATGCCCTCTTCTTTGGAAAAGATAAGATGAGCTCTTTACTGAACGCGAAGAATCGTTTACTGATATTAGGATGATAGTAGTAGTTGGTTGATCCATTATTGTTGATAGATGAAGTAGGGGT
>Ga0214480_100572_pt1 | contig 18406 bp, 13 predicted proteins | sample M1_20Mar14CPVII9_3_FD_165042 | JGI IMG/M metagenome (GOLD analysis project Ga0214480, IMG submission 165042) | Marine eukaryotic communities from Monterey Bay, California, United States - M1_20Mar14CPVII9sort6BwellE17 | ecosystem: Environmental > Aquatic > Marine > Unclassified | place: USA... | reverse complement strand
ATGCATTGGGGTTATTCTTCTTCATTAACTTTTTTAGTGCTTTGATTGTATTCTTAGGTGATTGTTGACGACAGAAGGCACATTTCTTCTTGTGATCAGGTACTCGGTTCTTCAAATCATTCATCGACTGAACTACGCTGCAACCAACACATATGTGTTTCCCACAACAATGCTTGAAGATTGTTTCCTTTGGTTTGATAGAGATTGGGATCATACACAACGGGCACTCTTCTCTATCCGCAACGATAATAGGCGCAAGTAGATCAATGTGTGATGTCTCCACTTGTGCTGTAGAAAGTATATCAAGCCGCGCCTTAAGTTCCAAATTTGGCATCTTGAATATACTTTATGCACAAGTAGATAAATATAGATAAATATTATAAACCAGATAGTGGTAGACTCTCTTCTTCTAATTGTGTGTAATTGCAATGAATACTGATTGGAAGAAAGATAGTAACACTCCTTTGTACCGTTAAATTCGTAGGTTCGATATATTAAGCCAGCCACATGCATAGATAACACTCTCGAATCTATGATGGGAATTATTACCTAATTATTAACCTTTAGGCTGAATAAATTACATATGCTATCTTTGCCTATTCGTGCCCGAAGAAGCCTAAAGATTGCCCTTTACGGGCAATCGTATGCAGATATACCCGTAATAAACCCGTTAGAGGGTACTAAATGGGCAAAATGCGCACGAGGAAAATTTCAGTGAAACGAGTTGAAGTCGCATCCGGCATTTTGCATAGGAGAGGGAGAGAGAGGGAGAGAGATAGCCAATACCTATAATCTCCAATAGAAGAGTACTTAATTGTTAAATAATATGTGTTGCTCCTTTTGTATCTCATCAACAACGACGGCAGCGGTATCAACAACAAAATCAAATGCTCAAAATAGAAGAAGAATAAAACACATGATATGCACAATAAGTAGAGGAAGACATAGGCAAACGATTGCAATATATCTTGCTACTGCAATTATATGTATTTCTACAAATACAATATTTCAAGCAGCAGCAGCTTCTTCCAGATATTCTGCTACATTTCACCACCGCAATGGATACTGCTCACGGAGATCTTCCTCGCCTGGGAGATTTAATAGATCTTCCATGGAACAAAGTGCAGCATTCAGCTTTGCATTGCTGACAAGAAGTAGAAGAAGGAACAGCAAGGAGGGAATCGCCAATGAGCAAGTAATAGAAGAGCCACAAATAGCAGTTGCAAAGATTAATGGTCATAATACTAACGGGGATATAATAATAAATGGGGATACCCTCATTAAAAATGGCGTAAATGGGGATATAAAAGTGAATGGCAATATCAATAATGGTCATCATATAAACCAGGATGACAGTCAAATAAATCAATATATGGATACGATTGATATAGGTAAAGATGAACCATATATTTCAACGTCGTCGTCGTCAGAGCATGCAATTTATGATGCCTATGACATACTTTCTTCTAAATTATCCTCAACTGCTACACTATCTGAGGAGATGCTAGAATTGAAAGAGTTGGAAGATATTGATATTGTAGAAGATGAACCATATGTTTCATCATCTTCTCGTGGAATACAGCAGGATACTGCACTGTCATCGTCTGAGGAGATAAAGAGTTCAGCAGAAGAAGATGAATGGCGTCAGGGTACCAAACGTAATGCCCGATCAATAGATGAAGGTATACGGTTCAAAACACAATTACGAAATGGATTAATGTCAATAGAAAAGGGTATAGATACTGCCAAACAGAATGTGAATCCCCAAAAACAAAAACAACAAACTAACAAGTTTAAATCACAATTACAAGATGGATTAGAAGTCCAAAGTGAATTACATCGTAAAAAATTATTAAGTGAAATGTTAAATGATGCAATGAGTGGTACATCCAATGCAATATCAACATTAGACGAAAGACGGAAGAATATACATCCATTACGATGGTTGGGATTTGGTAAAAAAGACAAGGGTAGCAAGAAGGGAAAGGGCAATAATACCCCACAAGATGCTCAAGACACTACTGCTGCTATTGACTCTTCTTCCTTAGATGGTATAGAAGAAGATGTATCAAAAGCCCTATCTAAAAAATCCAAGAAGGATAATAATACCAATAAGGCAGGAGGTAAGAATCGTCAATACGGTGCCCGAACAATAGCCGGTCTAATAATGGCACTAGCCGAGGAGGTGGAAGGACTCGAAGTAGAAATTGATGCTGATGCCAATACACCATTACATGATAAGACTGTGAATTCCATCAAGATTTACTTCTCCCGATTAGGATTCCGTCAGTTACGCATGGGTGGATTAGATGATGTATTTACCGAATTAGAAACATCAATGACACCAAGTGAACGATTTGCAATGGCAACATCATTCTTCAATTGGGGTAGCAAATCAACCACTGCCGATGAAGCATTTGATAAGATTGATGTAGACGGTAGTGGGACGTTAGATGAAGAGGAGTTAGCCGAGGCACTTAAAATGGCTGCCTTAATTGGTGGTAATGCCAAGTTTGGTATGAGATCGAAGAAGGAGACATTGACAGAGTTGGCATCTCGTCTTGTGAAGTTGTATGATGTTAATGGTGATGGTGTCGTTGATAGAGAGGAGTATGAGGCAATGGTACAGGATATGGCAGCGTTGAAAGAGTCGAGGGCAAGAGAGGAGAATCATGAACAGACTGATATGGAAGGCGGTGGAGGCAAGAAGAAATGGGGATGGTTTCAAAATATCTTTCGTGGTGGCAATAAGCAAGGTGATGATGATGGAGAGATAATACCTAATGAGGATGGTAGTATCATAGACGTGACGGATAATGAAGAATTTTGGGGATCAATCGACCAAGGGGAAGGAAGTATAGTATTGGAAGATCTTCATCTTGATTTACGACGTTTATTGTTTGGAGCCATTCCCGGAGTGAAGAGAGTGAGTTGATACTTGTTACAGTGTATGTCAAATTGAATATTTGCTAGTTCTAACCTTACACTTGTATCAAACAAATAGGTACTACCCGGAGGACCTCTCATCCTAAAGCCATTCACAACCACTCTAACGGCATCCTTCACCGCCGATGATTTAAGGAACTCGGTCCTTTTAGATAGTGGACTTCGCCGACTTGTAGCCCGGGCATTGAATAGACGAGTTAGGGGTATACGAGACTTATTAGATGGGGCAATCTTCTATGGCCGAACATGGAAACTTAATAAACAAGATGCGCCACTTGTCGAGGTTTCAAAGTTGACGGATGTTCACTTTGATAAACGAGATCGTTTGGTCGTTACAGGTAGAGCTAAGATACAAGAGGCGTTAGGGTATAAACACAAACCAATCGAACAAGGATTCAAACTCCGTTGTCGAGTTGGCACTCGAGATGATGGTAGAATCATCGGTCTACAGCAACTCGAGATTGCTATATTCTTTGAATGTAATAAAGAATGGGAGAGAAATGGTAGAGCAAAAGTCAAGGAGTGGTTTGGTTACACAATACCTACCTTTGAACCATTATACACTTACATCCCGTTGATATCACCCATACGAGATAGTGATAAGATGGCCGGGTTCAACATGGGCGAGGACAATCAGATCAAATCAATATACGTTAAGAATGGAAAGTTGCGGTTTGAGATGAGTTCCTTTTTACGACCTGGACGATTTCTAGGTAACCATTACCTGGCATTTACTGTCCCTAATAGAACACTCATCCTTACGCTTGGTCGAGTTAGAGACGCCATGCGAAATGCCAGACGGAATAAACGTCTGGCGGAGTTAGCTGCTCGTGAAGTCCGACAACTAGCCGAGGCACAAGACAATGATGTAGACATTGTCTTACAATCCAATTCAGGTGAACAATCATTATCACCGGAGAGTAAAGTTCGTATACGAAACTTGGAAAAGGAACTCAAAGTAACGAAGACTATTTTTGAGTCTGAACTATTGAATGACATGGTACTCAAAGAGTTCAAAGAGGACAATAGAAAGAGCTTTATTGGGAGATTTGTGGAAGGCTACAGTGGGTCAATTAGAGAAGAAGTCGACCTAGAACTCAATGCTCGACTCTCCTCTTCCATTAGTGACTTCTTTGGCAGTCAAGGTAGCAAAGGAGAAGGTGAAACAGATAAAAGCTAGCTAAATGATAAAGATGTATATAGTATCATGGTGTCCTATATGTCACTTGTATGATCACTCTATTGATTGAAGTAAACATACATACCGACATGAATGGAAGATATAGAGACTTGTATACTTTTATATGTTGGTTGAAGGTGTATAGTTTGAAACAAGTCCATTCTGATTGTACCATCCCCCTGTCTGTGGCAAAAACGGTTCAGCTGTGGCATCACCCTCAGATCTTCCAATACAGTCAAATCTTACACGAACTGTCGCTGCATCATCCCCATTACTTCTATATGCTGCCAAATGCAAATGAGGCTCTGGACTAAACCCTACTGATCCACTACGACAGATTAGCTGTCCCTTCTTAACTTTATCATGTACTTGAACTACGCAACTGTCGGTTTGTATATGCACAAACTCAACATATAATGGGTCAGTCGTTGTGTCTACACTTTCATCTTGTACTCGGATCATTATTGAATTCCATTGAAACATGTTACTAGCTGCAATTCCACTCACTTCGATCCCATCAGTAATGCTATCTTTAACGTCTACGATTACCCCATTGACAGGTGAGTATAGAGGTGTACCAACAGGGCAGGCAAAGTCGATGGCATGATAGTTTCCATGAAAGAAGTGTGTAAGCTGTCCATCACAAGATTGTGTACATTGATATGCAGTTGTTGTGTCTACTACTTCTAATGCTCCTTCTTCTTCACTAATCAATCCATGGAAAGGAAAGTGAAGTTTGTAGGTGTGCTCACCATCAATCTTTGGATGAAAAGACCAAGGTTGTATATCACTTTCAATATCAATTTGAGACCAACTTGTGATAGGGGTAGTATTATCATCTTGAGTTTGGTTGGGTGCCAACGAGCATAGATGCGCAAATGTTTGAGGCGGACATAAGATTATAAATGTTGTACACTGTCTCTCTTTTGTGGTTGTCGAGTCACTTCCTCCATCTCTGACAGAAGTGGTAGTAGAAGATACACCACTATTCAACACATTACCATCAACATCACACACATTCACATCATAAACAGTAACATAACATATCTTTGTTGTATTTGGTGTAACATTCGTCAATGTTAATATCATCTCATCATCATCCATTGCCACGTCGGGTATAAAATCTATATCCTCAGGATGATAATCACTTGAATCAAATCGTTCTATACCTAATAACCATGGATATATTTGCATTGCATGTTCGTACATGTATCTAAAATCCGAGCAGGTATATGATGACGGTGATGGGGTTGTACTGCCTTTATGTGAAGGTCTACATCGGGCAATATTTGCAATATGGCATCCCAACTCAGCATAATGTTCACATTCATCGGATGCAGACCATATACTATGTTGTTGTTTGTTAGTAGATACTGATGTTACATGAACTTTTCCTTTTGATGATTTCTTGTTTTTACCTCCCTTCTTTTTGCCTTTACTCTTTGTCATATTGATACCGTGTATATACTACTTCCTTCTCGATGTATACCTACTGCACAGACTGCAAGTACCTATGATAGGGAAGAACAACAGAAATAATACAACCTCCACGAATCGCCATTTTGAGATGCCGCACTATTTCTTATCAGTAGCTTGTCATATCATATCACGTTCGTCGATGCGGTAAACTAATTGCAGTACCATTCATATGTGTCTATTGCTGCCGCCATTTGTGATATCTTTTGAATTGGTCAAGGAGCCGTGACACTAAACTAAACAGAGTTTTCTCATACATCTTTCAATCTTTCATGAAAAAAAAATAATTGTCGAGAGGAGATTGGTGGAAATTGACGGCATATTAGCAGAGTGATACATATTATGAATAGATCAGCATACATATTATTGCATTGGTAATCCCATATACTATATACATCAGACATTGTATCCGCCATTAATATTGGACGGAATAATCGAACACAAAAACATAGTGTACACATCTTATGCTCAAAACTATTTTCAATAATCAATTACAACAAATAATAAACTGAAACTACCTCACTAGAGCAGGGACATATCAATAGTATCACTTAGCAATGAGTAGAGAGGATATCAAAAGAGCTATGCAACTGCGCATGACAGTACCACTCACCAAATCATTATCAATCTGTGTCGTTTGTTGTAAGGATATTAATATTGATTTTAGAGTGCAATATAGAAAATGTTCATGTAAAGTTTGTATATATTGTTCACGAGAATGTATGGAGATGGATATTAGTCATAATACCCGCTGTAATAAAATCAAGAATTTGTCAGCAGATATACGAACAAGAACAACAAATCTTCGACGGTATTATCCTAATCCCAATGATGTTGTGTTTTTGTTTACTGACACGTCTGCGTTTCGGGAGGTTGATGGACGGACTGTAGATGTTGGAAAGCAATTTTGCAGAGAACGAAAAGAGTTGCTTGACAAACGAGAACTTTTAATAAAAGAGTTACTATATGAGGGAGGTAGGAAGGGAGGATATGCCGGGGAATATACAAATAAGATCGTGCTTGCATATGAGGTTGCAGCTCAGCAATCTCTCGATTTAGAACTTCTTCAACGAAAACGGACATGGCAAGATCGGGAAAAAGATAATGCCGAATTTGGTGCACCTAATCTGGTTATGAATGTTCATTTACTAACTGGAAGATTTGAAGAGCTGTATCAAAAATGTCAAACCTACTTTGAGACTTCATACATAGACGAGAATATCGCTGAACCTTTTGATACAGAGGGCTTATCCTTGTTTAATGGGCAGACTCAGTGCGTTGCTTTGATTCATATCTTTCTAATTAAGTATATTCTTCATATGTCAATGGAGAATCTCCATCTAATCAATACAAGCTTCTTGGATAATAAAGATTGCATTAGTTTGATCGGGGAGTTTGTTGGGTTGAAAAAGGAATGGATTATTACTGATGACATTAATTGGTATCGGGATCAGGCATATGAGGTTGCTCATCTGATTCATTGCATGAATTACTATCATCCTAGTAAATATGATGATTACCATAAATACGACCACACACTAATAAACGAGTGTTTTGAGAAAATAAGCATGATGGCTCAAGACTACTTTCCGGGCCGAGCGTCGGTCATTGAGGCTGCCAATAGAATGGGAAAGAAACTCATTAGTAAAATCAGATCAGATCGGATTCATGACAAACAAATGGCTACTACAAGATGGGCAGAGGTCATCAAAAACTATGAAGCGGATCATGAACTCATTTACAAAAGTGAGATTGATCAGCTCAATTTAACCAGTGTGTCTGAACGGATAAACATATTAGCTGGCTGGAATGCAATCGGCACAAATGTCAACCCCAATCTATGTATTGCAGAATTTGTTGTCGAGGCTATGAAAGCTTGCTCAGAGTATTCATTCACCGACATATTTTCTGGTGATATAGATACTGGAGATATTGACATTGATGAAGAAAGTGATGCGTATCATTTCGGTGATCTTGATGCGGCAGTTAAGGCCTGTATTGCTATCGAACAGAAGCTTGCCCAGTGTTACTTCCACATGAACAAAGGAGGAGATAGTGTCATGGACATTCTAGATCAGCTTCCTGGAGGCAGTGAGTCTTATGTTGATCCACCTCCGGACGACTCAGAGTATGCACTTCGTGAATTAGTAGATGGAGTGAATGATATCAGAGTCGTTGCTAAATGGCCATTAGATGTAGTGCGGTTAGTAGCTGCCCTCTTCAACAAAGGTTTGGCAACAGAAGATAATCTGGGTATACTATTCGGCAGAAGTGGATATGTATCTTGCGTGGTATGGGCATTGCAGAAAGAAAAGCAAGAGAAGATTCAGCCACGCATAACATCATTTGTAACACGTACCCGATTATGGAAGGAGGGATGTGTTGATAATGATAAACTATCGGGGCTCAAAATCAAGTACTTGAATAGACAGGAACGATCACAAAAGTTTGTAGAATTGATGCAACAATTGCAGCTCTTCACGTCCGTTGGAAGTCTTCTTCAGTCTGTAGTACCATCTGTTGAACAATTCGTGTCTAAGTTCGGATGGAAGTGTCTCGGTGATGTGGCAACTAAACAATTCTTAGTTGAATGGATCAGCCTCACTACAGATAATGATATGGACATGGAAGATAATGCAAATCCAAAGAGGCGACGGTGTGATCTGGATAGTTTTCTTACAGCGGAGGATGCTTGCCGACATTACTTTGATACTAAATCACTTGAAGAGGCAGTGTGGGATCATGTAGGAGTTCCTCGTATCATCATTTTGAATGGGAATATGGAAATAATGCAGAAAGCTGGCTGGAAGTACTACAAGGGCGGAATTCGTGGAGATAAGTCGGTCAAACTAGGAAGTCGCATTGCTCATGTACTACCAATTTCCTCAAGAGTACCATTCATAATCTGTTGGGAGGAGGAGCAGGTTGGAAAATCTCCTTAGAAGGATCATCGTTGAGAAGTGATACAAACTAGAATAGTATTCTAAAAGTAAAATCACACCACAGACAGTAACCCCCCCAGCCAAGCTACATTTAGTAGCAAACCTAGAAACCAGGATACCACTTCTTTTTGTCTTAATTATACTATTTCTATTGATAAGTGACATTCTTCTTCTTCAGTGACTGCAGTACGATACTAATCATATATGTATCGTACTGTTGCACTGCCATACCTAGTGAACTCTTTTAAATTGGTCGAGGAACCGTGATACTGTACTAAACAGAGTTTTCTCATTACACTTTTCATGAAAACTATGAATTGTGAATTGCGTGGAGAAGATATTTACATTTCAATAAGGTTGGGGAGAAGATATTTATTCTCATGGTATCATATCATATTATCGCGTTGGCAATACTACTATGCGCTATACTGCATTTAGCAACTGATCGAGTTGTATCCGCCTTTAATACTGGACGATATAATCAAATACAAAAACAGTACACATCTTATGCTCATAATAAATATCTTCCTCGAAACTCCTTTGAAATATGTATGTCATCAGATGATGATATAGAAAGCCAACCCAGCAATAATAACCCTATCAAACAATATTTTAATAATATAAATTCGCAATTATCATCAGCGAGAAGTACAACACAAACAGATGCTCTCGGGTTGAAACAACGAACAATAGAAACAGAAGAAGGAAATGACACACTTCGGTCAACAACACAAACAGATGCTATCGGACAACAACCACAAAGAATAAAAGAAGTAGGAGATGAAATACCCCCCGAAGTATTGCAACCATTTTCTCTCCTATTACTATCTCAATTCATATTGTTTCTTGGTGTAGGTGCAGTAATACCGACAATACCATTATACGGACAAAGCATAGGGCTCAGTGCAGCCTCAAATGGAATAGTTATATCCGCACCGGCTGTCGCATTACTTTTGATTAGTAGATTAGCAGGGGAATGTTCAGATTTGGGGAGAAAGAAGGCAATGATGGGCGGGATGTTATGTATTGCAATTAGTGACGTAGGCACGGCATACTCTAATAGTTTAGCAACACTAGTATTGGCAAGATTAGGGTTGGGATTAGGCAGAGGGTATGCAGAGGCCGGAGAAAGAGGAATGCTTACAGATTTAGCAAACAAAACTCCACAGCTCAGAGGACGTGCATTAGCATTACAACAAGCTTGTGTAGCGGTTGGAATAGCCATTGGAGCACCGGTTGGAGGAATTGTGGTAGAAGAATACGGAGCAAGAAGTGCCTTCCTATGCGTATCGGCCGCGGCTCTTATATCATTGACAATCTATTCTATACTTCCAGAGACAGTAGTAAAAGAGGAAAGACTAGATACTACAGCATCATCATCAACTAAAGAAACATCAGAGGATGATAATGGAGCTAATTGGGTAGAACTATTAAAGACATCAGCAACGTGGCGATCCCTTGCATTAGCTCAGTCTGGTTCTTCGTTTGGCTTTGCATGTAAGATAGCCGTCATACCCATAATAGCCAACAAGGTACTAGGAGGTGCTGCTGGAAGTGGTCTCTTATTATCAGCTGCTGGACTTGCTGGACTAGTTGGTGCTCCACTGGGAGGATTCCTAACAGATAAGGCAGGATCCCGAGTGGCAGCCAGTTTCGGAGGTTTGCTCAGCGGTGGAGCATTGTGTTTAGTACCACTTGGTCTTTCTCTACAAGAAATGGACTCGACAACAACTATAGCAATTGATGGGAGTGGATCTTCATCACTTGTTGAACGATTGGTATCTCTGTCCAGCTCTCCCGAGGCCGCTGCATTCTGTATACTTGTTATATTATGGAGCATCGGAGCATCAGCTCAGGGGCCTGCTTTAACAGCACTTGGACAGGAGAATGCACCACTTGGATCGGAGGCAACGGCATTAGGTCTACCGAGGGCTGTGGGCGATGGAACTTACATCGTAGCTCCCTTAATCTTGGGCTACTTTTCTGATAATATGGGAGAATCTATACCTGGTATCTCCTGTACAATAGCAGGAAGTGCCATTTGTTTGGGAAGTTTTGCTCTTTTGCTTTTAGATAAGTCGTCAGAGGACGAGAGGTAAACTAACTCATATCATATAAGCTAATTGTTAATCCTCCACCCACACTGAACAAGACGGAGAGTATACATGTGCAACACGACTACCAAGCGTAACAGCATTATCTCCTAAAATCGACTTGTCTTTAGAGTACTTCCAGCCAGCTTTCTTCATTCTTTCTAGATTCCCATTCAAGATAATGATACGAGGAACTCCAACATGGTCCCATACAGCTTCCTCCAGTGATCTCGTGTCAAAGTAGTGCCGACATGCATCCTCTACAGAGAGGAAACTATCTAAATCACACCGTTGTCTCTTTGACATTGATTCGTCGCCTCTGCTTTCAGAGGTATCATAACCTGAGATGAAACAGAATTCCTCGAGAAACTTGTCATCGTTAAGGCAACTAAAGCCAAATCTTTTTATGAACTGGCTAAGTGACGGCTGGAGATATTTCAGTAGACCTCCTACTGATATCACGTTCCTCAATTCATCAAACTTTTGTGCTCGATCATCTTTATTCAAGTACTTGATTTGAAGGCCTTGAGAAGTATCGTTATCAGTGTAGCCTTCCTTACATATCCGACTCCGAGTGATGAATGGTGATATGCTTGGTTGCAAACGTTCATCTTTCTCTTTCTCCAACTTCCTGATTTGGTGTTTTACATATCCGCTTCTACCAAAGAGTAAATCAAGATTGTCTTTTGTTGCCAAGCCTGCATTAAAGAGATCTGTTACCAGCTTGTTCAAATCTTCTGGCCAACCATCGACGTTTCTGAAATAGTTTACACCACTCAATACTACTTCACGGATAAGATAATCTGAATCAATCGGCGGTAGATAAGATGTATAAGCTTCAGCTTCACCCGGAAGTTTGTCTAGAATCTCCTTGATACTATCCCTTCCCTTGTTCAAGTGAAAATGATACTGAGCAAGTTTCTGTTCAATTGCCATTGATACTACAAGTGCATACCCCAAATCACTGTCCCATTCCCAGATCCATCTCTTCTCTACCATCAAATTCCCAGTCTTCATGAGGGAAGATATCTTGGAAAGTGCATCCTCTGTTTTCGCACAGCCTCATAGCTTCAGTAACAAATTCAGTGATGCATTGAAAAGGATTAACATTTGTACCCATTGCGTCCCAACCGGCCAATATATTTATCCTCTTTGTTGCATGATACAGTAATGATTTGATGACTAATGTGTAAATGAGCATCCGGTCAGCTTCGTAGCACTTGATCAACTCTTTCCACCTTATAGCCATTATTAATGCGTCCTTACCCACAAATTCACTAATCAATTTCATTCCGGCTTTGTTCTCTAAGAAGTTTTGCTGTAATTTGAAATCAGTAATACATTCCTTTCCTATTTTGACGGCAGTGTCGATAACAGATGATTTCCCCGGAAAATATTGTTCTGCAACTCTACTTACACTGTCAAATGATTCATGCCAATCCGGTCCATCTTCACTTTCCATTGCATTATTGTGATAGAAATCTGCACAATGAATCAGATGAGCGACTTCGTGTGCTTGATCCCGATACCAATTACTGTTATCTGTAATAATCCATCCTTTTTTCAACCCCATATACTCTCCAATCAAATTAATGCAATCTTTATTATCCAAGAAGTTTGTATTGATTCGATGTAGATTCTCCATTGACATATGAAGCATATACTTGACTAGAAAGATGTGTACCATGGCATCCCAATGAATTGAGTCAAGCTTTACAAATCGAGTATTCTCTTCCCTAACTTTCTGTTGGACAAATGATTTGGTAATATTCTCATGCCGAACTTCCTTCTGCCAAATCATATTGAGACCATCTCCACTCAATACTTCCCGGTCTTTCCTCATATAATGGCAGCTAAGATTGTAGACTTCTTCAAACTTTCCAGTTAGCAAATGTATATTTAGAACCAGTTCAGCATCATATCCACCTCTTCGGAGGAGAAGACGGTCAAGGCTTTGCCGACATGCAATATCATAAGACCGTACATTTTGGTTTGTATATTCCCCAGCATATCTACTACTACTACTTCCCGCATGCATTAGTTCCTCAATCAATATCCTTCTCTTATACAGTAATTCTTTACGCTTATTGCGCAGTTCTTCTCCTGCATGTATATGCCGCTGTTCATCATTACTCCAGACTGAAGTGTGATCATACAAATCCTCAACACTGGCTCCGGGGCTAGGATGGAATCTCCATAGACGTTGTGTTCTCAAATGTATATCCCTCTTTAATTGAATGATCTTATTGCATATATCATCAAGATGATCCGTATGATGAAGTCGACATTCACGTGAACAATATGACATAGCAAGACACTTACAATGATAAATTACCGTCGTCGTTTCATTATTGTCATCAATAGTAGCATAACAAAAGTCACAATATCTTGATTTGGTACCAAATTCAATCTTCGTAGCCTGTTTTATATTCAAAAAGCGGCAGCCGATAAAGATAGGCATTATAGTTTATTGTGGTGTAAAGTTAGTGGTACTTTTAATGTTATGTGTTGGTTGTTTAGGTAGGATATAGTATGTGTCAAACTTATCGTACTTGATAATGAAAAGAAGAATACACCGCTGACACCCGCCTACTATAAAGCAGAGGATATGAAATATAAATTGGAAGTTTATTACTGGGTGGTGTGGTGTAGGTTTTCTCTCCTCCTACCTTCCTCCCTCCTCCAACATGCTTTTTTACTTGCAACCGCTCGCTAACCGTCTAGCTGGAGTACCGCAGGAGTAAATTTGCAAGTGTTTGAGATTTGAGAGGGTATCCTCTAGTGAAAAGTATTGAACGATGATCGTTAGGTCTATCCATTCTATGCTCCTTCCCAATCCCCTCATACCCTCATATGGCGGCTCAATACCAGGAGTAGCTAATGTATAATATATCATATCATAATGTCGGCATCATCAGATCTCGAAGAGCAAAGATTGCAATTCCTCAGAAGTAGTCGAGCATCGGATCGATCAAGTATCTCCGAAGTAAACTTTGGTAATGACGAAGAAGAAGCACATATATCAAATCTTCCCGTGGTAGAAGAACAAGCACCATCATTGCAATCATTAGTCCAGCCTCTTACACAGCGAAAGAAGCGGGAGAATACACTTCTTAAGATTAACCCACCATCACAATCTTTACGCAACCTGGCAGAGAGGAAACCAATGTCGAACACAGGTCATCAAGTATTGACTGAACTATCCGAAATTAGTGAACGATCGGAACGTTTCTCTGTATCATCTCGTGGTCGTGGTAATCAAGTTGCAAGTAATACCAATCTTAGCCGCCGTAATACTGGAAATAGCAGTGCCGCCACAGACAAACATACCAACATGAGCAGCACATCAGATGAACAACCACCCATATCACCACTATCAGTAGAAGAACAGATGGAACAAATGAATAATGAAATTAAGTTATCCCAATTGAATAATAATAAAAGTATGTTCCATTCCGAACTTCGTGATCATCCTGATAATGATGGACCGGCAATCTTTGAACCAAACACAAGTAGGAGAGGTGGGGTCATGAATTATCTTAAAAGTTATATTCGTAAAGAGAAACGCAAAAAGATACGAATGTGGTATAAGGAACATGTATATCCATTTCGTAAGATTATTATAGCACAGATATGTTGTGTTATTTATATTTTGGTGAGTTGTGACTAGAGTGATTATATATATCAGTGTGTATGTATTATGTCATCATATGCTTATTGACTAACCAATGGCTAAATTATATATTTTAGGTAGTAACCTTCTCCGAGCCGCCCATTGGTTTAAAGGATCCAACTACTGGTAACATTATTGATCCATATTCTACAGAGAATACAAATAATGGAGTAGTCTATATTAATGGTTCATACCGTCCAGTAGTAGCACAGGGTGGATGGCAAAAGTTTTGTCTAGCCATTAGTAGGATGTCTGCTTTTTCGATGTACCCAATGCTCGTGATTGTATTCTTTACTAAAATGAAGGCATTACAGAGTTTCTTTAGTAAGACACCGTTTGCAATGTATTTTGCCATGATTGAGGAAGGTCATGATTATCATGTTTATGCTGGACATTATATTGCCTTTGATGTTTGTAAGTTGCTTGTCTTGTTAGTGTTTGATGTTTTGTGCACATGATATGCTCATCATTAGCCACTGTCTATCTTCCAAACAGGGATACATACTGCCTTTCACATCCTTCGGTGGTTAAGTCAGGGCAATCTAGAGCTTCTCGGAACGTCAGCCGCTGGCCAAACTGGATTAATCACAATCATTGTCACACCTTTGATCACCTTCCCAATGATGTATTTCAAGCGACGAATCAGATACGAAATTCGAAAGGGAATGCATTATCTGTTTTATGTGTTTGCCATCGCCATGTGTTTCCATGTTCCTCCAAGTGCCATACCAAATGGAGGGTTTCTACCTTATGTCTTGAGTATCTGCATTGGAATGTATGCCATTGATACCTTTTATGTACACATCTTCATGTGTGAGAAGATCGAAACCACCGCCTTTTCGGTATTGTCTAGTGGGGTGCGTATTAGTATGCCAGTTTCGGAAAGGTTCCAACGGAATGCTGCTCAGATTAGAAATGGATTTGCATACATTAACTTGCCCTGGGTCACAAACAAAGAGTGGCATCCATTCTCACTTTTTGAAGATCCGAATGACCCTTCTATACAACAAATGTTCTTAATGAAGAGTGGGGATTGGACAAAAGATGTACATGCGGCATTATCAAGGGATACTACTCGACCTGTTTGGATCAAAGGCCCCTTTCCATCACCATTTGGACATGCTTCATTGTATGATAACCAGATATTGGTAGCATCAGGTAAGAGGAGTATTGTGATACAGGTTTTAGTAACCATAGTTCATCACTAATATCCTATCCTTCAATTTGTGTATAGGCATCGGAATTACGCCGGCGTTGGGGGCAATCAATGCCTTCAAGAACACAAGACGTGTCAACTTAATCTGGGCTGTTCGTGATCCTGAAATGTTATCTTTCTTTATGGAGAAGTTGTACCTTGAACACGATGGCTGGAACTTGATCTTTTATACGGGAAAGAAGCCCCTGAGACAAGATATCTACAACTTGAATACAAACATCAGAGTCATCAAGGGCCGACCAAAACTCGATAGTGTGATTCCCAATATTATCTATGGTATTGAGAGTAAGGAGGGTTTGCCAGAGAAGTTTACCAAAAGTGCAAAAGAACAACGTGCTGCTACATTTAATCGAGCTGTGTCGACTGTAAATGAATTTGAACCATGGAAAGAGAATCAATCGCAAGAGAAGTGTGTCAAGAGATTTGGAGATTCAGTTATGCAGACGTGGGGGATAATGTACTGTGGTGGATCTCCTCCAGTGATTGCTTCACTTCAAGGATTGTCGTTGAAGTATCATATCGATGTACATATTGATTCATTTGCATGGTAGGACGGGGGATCTGTATGGGGGTTAAAGTATTCATTCTAAAATAACAATGAATTGTATTCTTATCGAAGCTCAAGAATTAGCCAGCTGAGTTTGATACTAATTATATTTGACTTTCATTAGTTTCTCTAGCCATATCCATTCTCCTCAGCCCACTCTCGAACTAAAGGCAGTGCATACTTGTAGCCAGCTTCGACAATCTCATCTATCTTATCAAATTCCAAAGTTCCTATATGATTGACGGGAGGCCTGAGAAACAGGTCGACCTTGCTATTGATAATTTCCTTCTTTGTACGGTCAGCACATACCCAAGAGAGCTGTTCATTGATGTCTCCCATACTCGGTACTTTAACTAAAGTTGACATGTGAATGCAGATGGTATGGTGAGATAATATGGAAAAGTGTAGTTAAGCAACATCCATCCGACTTACCTGTTTGAACGAACGGATTCCATGAGTTGTAGAGTAGCCACAAACCTGATAACTCAGTACCGTATTCATAGTACTTCTTCTTGTCTTCTCTAGCAACATCCACTGCTATAATCTTCCTAGCTCCCAAGTCAGACATAACGTCAGCTGGCAACACATTCATGTAACCTCCATCTACTAACAGCCTTCCATTTTCGGAAACTGGCGGCAAATATCCGGCAAGACCCATTGATGCCCGTATATACTTCCACGCCAAGCCTTCGGTATGTACCATTTGTACCGAGTTGCATATATCAACACTCACACAAAAGAAGTTCAAAACAAAGTCTTGAATCCGAGCATTGCCGAGGACTTTGTGTATACCTTGATTAAAGTAATGAGCCGAGAAGAAACTTGTTAATGGGAAGGTCAAGTCCCAAACCTTGTTAGAGATGTTGCTCATGTCTGCAGCCATTTGATGAACGGAGTCATTCAGTAACCCCCAATCGTCGGGGTTACGTGCTAGTAGTCCGCCTATAAAAGCTCCCTGAGATGTGCCACCAACGATATCGATTGGTACTCCTACCTCATTGAGAGCCTTGATTATCCCAAGATGAGCTAATCCTCTTGCTCCACCTCCACCCAGAACCAACCCAATTGACTGGCCTGCAATCCTTCTAGTCATACGACGGAAATCCTGAACATGATCGGAAAAGGCACATCGAACTAGATGCTGCTTTGATATCCATGGCCTTTGTTCACTCCAATTGTTGAGGGTATCACTAGCATGCTCATCGGTATTGTCATTCTCTTGTGCCGCTGTTGACTGAACAACCACCAACTCAACTCTAACATTCTTCTTTTCATTAGCCCAAGCAAGCAATTCCTCTACCCGATTGATTTCAGGTGCTTGTCTCGAGTCAACAAGAAGAAGGACACAATCGGCCTGCTGTACACACAACTTTGTCCACCAAGTGTACTTGTAATCAGACTCATATACTACCAATCTATTGTTCTCCTCGACGTCGCCGAGTATTCTAGTCATCTTGACTTTTAGCATGGTATTCCGGTGCTTGAGATATTCAGCTCCTACTCTCTCTTTTGTCTCCTTCTTTGTAAATAGCTTGGTAGGAGCTATGGAAGACAATGAGTTTGTGAGAAATGAGGAGAAGTCCGATACATTTACTTCCTTGTCTAACGGAACAACCGCAATAGTTGCAAGGGAAAGCTCATAGCTTGGTAGCAGTGATTTGGGAGTACCTACTCTTTGTCCACTTCTTGAGTGTATTTGTGTAGCAATCACTTTTGCAAAGTACATCCCTGCAGATGGGAACATTGCCATTAGAACGTTGATGATCTGAGCTGGTATTCTGGCAACCTCAACATGACGAATAGCATATAAACTTTGAGTCCACCTTCCTTCAGCCAAGGCTTCCAACTCTCCCACTGTCGCTCCTCTACCATATTCCTCATTGGTTGATAGCTGTATCTTGGTATCTTCTTTTGAAGTAGGTCCTTCAGCTCTTAGACGACCATTCAATACCACAAACATTGAGTCACACGGCTCTCCTTGGAGAGCAATGTACTCTCCAGCCTCAACATGCATCCAATCCAAACTCATATCCAGAAGAAACATTGAAGGTGAAACACAAAAGTTGTTACTATTCCCAACTGGAAGATGTGCGTTATCATGATGCATGAAGACGAAAGAGAGATGATTGTAACATATGTTAGTGCATAGGGTAAAGGCAATCAAATGAGGCAGATAAAGGTCAAATGAGTAGCTAGATCACAGAGACTTCATTTGAACATCACCTATGCATATGATAAACAATACAAAGGACTTTCCTGTATCAATAATATCAAGAAGGGTGTGTATCAATACTCGAGGATACTTGGATACAATTGCATGAAAAGTTTGTGCA
>Ga0214480_100571_pt1 | contig 18419 bp, 12 predicted proteins | sample M1_20Mar14CPVII9_3_FD_165042 | JGI IMG/M metagenome (GOLD analysis project Ga0214480, IMG submission 165042) | Marine eukaryotic communities from Monterey Bay, California, United States - M1_20Mar14CPVII9sort6BwellE17 | ecosystem: Environmental > Aquatic > Marine > Unclassified | place: USA... | reverse complement strand
AAGGAATAGCATTAGAACTAGGTAGAGCTGGTATGCAAGTATATATCGCATCAAGAAGTTCCCGATCTACTGGTTTTACATCTACTGAAAGAGATTTAGGAGAGGATAATAAAGATTGTACAGTGGAATCTACCGCAGATGAAATAAACAATATGAATGGAAATGGAAGGGGAATACCTGTACCTTTAAATGTTAAAAATGATGATGAAATAGCTGCTTTAATTGACAAAGTGAAGAATGATTGTGGAAGATTAGACGTTGTGGTTTGTAGTGCATTTACAACACCTCCAGATTTGAATGATAGTTCGTTCAGAGATGACTTCTGGAAGCAAGGGGCAGAAATGTGGAATGCATGTCATGATGTTGGGTTGCGAGGAACATACATGACTTGTTGTGAGAGTGTACCTCTCATGATTGATACTGCAAAGAATTATAATACTCGTCCACTTATTGCGGTAATTTCAAGCTTTGGCGGAAAGAGTTATACATTCAACGTCGCATATGGCGTTGGTAAAGCTGGATGCGATAGATTAGCATCTGACATGGCAGTACAGCTATCGAAACACAATATCGATACGGTGTCATTGTATCCTGGTCTTGTTAAAACAGAAGGCAATTTAGAAATGGAGAAAAGAGGTGAATGGGCTGCGGCGTCGGGAGGATTGGACTTGAATATGGGAGAAACACCACAGTTTACAGGGAGAGCACTCGCTACCTTGCTATCAAAACCAGATTTGACTTCGAAATCGAGTGGAGATGTTGTTGTTGTAGCAGAGCTTGCAAAAGAGTTGGGCTTTACCGATTCAGATGGAAGAATTCCTCCAAGTATTAGAAATCTCAAGTTTATACTTCCGAGCTTTGTCTTTCCTCAAATAGAAAAACAAAGTGGAGCTCCTGTTCCGGCCTGGATGACAGAGAATGTGCCTGACTTTCTCTTGCCTTGGTCAATATTCTCTAGTGGCCCTCCGCCAACTGCTGATTAAAGTAGAGAGCAAAAAGCGCCACTCATACTAAATCTTGCAATTGCAGTACATGTATCAGAACCTACTAATACGTAGCTAGGTCATAAACTAACAATGCTGGTGGGCCCGTGACTTTCAAAGAGAGAAGGAGGATGTCGATTACCACTATCGACGTCAAATGATTTCGTATACCGTCACTATACCCAGTATATCAGTTTTTAACGCTCTTTCGAATTAAATAATCGCCGTAGTTATATTCGTTATATTTAGTGATCTATGGTAGGATACGCTTAGTGGTATCCTTCCAATTACTATTTTACTTCTTGACAATTTATTAACGAACTCCCAAACAACTATTACCATCCAATTCATTCCGTCGATCCAATTCATCGACAATATAGAGTTTTAAGTTGGAGATAATGGCATCACAAACTCTTATCAAGGTTGTATTAGGTAGTGGAAGCCTTGTTGTAATTGGACATGCTCTATATAAAGCAAAGACTGATCCAGTTCATATGTTTTGGGATTTGGATCACACTATCTTGTGTTCAATCACTCCAATAGAACTTGATAATGATACTGAACAAACTAATAACAAACAAAGCATATCAAAGTGTCCTGTTTCACCTTCCAATCTTTTACCATCTTCTCCGAAGTTGCAATACTTTGATCAGATAGATGATGATTTCGATATACCAGATGATGGATCACCCAATACACGCACTTACATACAGGCCTGGGGCACAGATGGCATTGAGAATATGTAATATGTTAGGTGTTATTCATGTATACACGGCTGCTCAAGAATCATATACGAACAATATATTAAACTTTTTGGATCCAAAAAGAAATTTGTTTAAAGAGATTATACATAGATGTGATTACCCGAAAATAGTTACAGATGGGAAAGATTTGAGTGTTGTCAATGGCGGTGTGCATCATCGGTCGATACTTTTTGATGACAAACAGAGCAACTTCATCCCACAAAAGTACGAGAATGGAGTATTAGTAAAGCCTTTTAACATAGAATGTGTAGCAAACTGTCGTGTTGGGTCGTGGACTGCGTACATCAAGGAGGTAAAAGAGATGAGCCGATTGATATGCATTGCACTATATTCTTCCTTGCATATAAGTGGAGATGTGAGGACTGTGGTGGGGTGGGTAAGCAAGAGGAAAGATACAACAACAAAGCCAAATTGACGGAGAATCAATTGTTGTTGCTAAGGTCGTATGTTTATGACTATATTTATGCCAGATATCTACGTTGAAGTAGCTCTACCTAAGATGCCACTTCCTCTAGTTCCAAAGTCATCATCCTCTTGCCAGTTTGGTTCTCTCTTAAACAATAGTATTGGTATTGCAGCTAGAATTAGTGGTAGACAGACAATCATCCATAGACTGCCCATGTAATTGACATTAAAACCCAAATGAAATGTATCTTCATATACAATACCATTTGTTGAACGCAATCTAACAGAGAATGCATAATATCCAGGTCCATATGGTATTTGGATTCTCTCTGTATACACACCTGTTTGTGTATATGATTGTGAAAAGATTGTCCTTTTTACTGACATCCCAGCTCGTATATCAACTTGGTAAATACGCTTGTCTTCTTCTCCATTACCGATTGATGGTCGACGGTCAAAGATTTCAAATGTAATAGGTACATATATACCCAGTATGTCTCTAAACTGTCTGCTAATAGGATGCACAAATATTCCTTGAGTGGATGAATATCCATGAGCTTGTGCATTTGCACTACCTGGAGAACGAGAAACACCAGCTGACCAAACATTTAAAGGATGATAAGGAACTACATCGGATTCCAATGTGAGTATTTCACCCTGTGATGTTGTCACAACAAGGTCGAGACCTCCTGTTCCGTGAACGTCATCGGCTTGGACCATTGATGGGATAACTTCGCCAACATCTATCGTCTGCTCACATGAAGTTGCTCCTTCAATGATATGAAGTGTAGATCCAAGAGGTTGAACAATATGAACTCCTCTACCAGCACCGCCATGCGGTCTAGATCTGTCTGAATCACTTCTATCGTACTGTCTTGCTGCTTCAACATTCATTGCACGAATTTTCTCAGCATCTTCGTCTGATAGTCCGTGTATTTGATCCATCCAATGTTGTTGATCCTCGTGAAGATCTATTAACAATGGTTTTGGCATTGAAGATGAATTTGAAATAGATTCGAACGCGATTGGGAAATGCGGTAGGTCATTTCCAGTTATTGCATCGATAGCATATAACCGATATTCGAGCACTTCGTGTTTGTCTGGTCTGTTTGTATGTTGCTCATCTGGTGATGCTATTCTTGCCAAGACAACTATTGCAAGTCTACCGGTTCCTTCCACATCACCTAATGACATTGGAGAAGTTCCTCTTACCTGATTTGTCTCGGCATCTCCCAAAAGATTGCGTGCCCAAAGTACATTTCCATTAGCTGTCAAAGATACCAAATCACCTCCAGCGTCAATAACAAAGGCTTCTAAATTGGTGCTACCCACAACATCCTCAACGACAACCTTTTGTTCAATGGGATGTCGCATTTGTACTGGCCAACCAGATTTTACACTGTGCCACTGAGCTTCAAGCACATATACTAAACCCATGCTCGTTCCGACGATTATTTGATTTCTATCAGACCCATCTAACTTAGTTGCAACTGGAGATGCCAATGCCCATGCACCCATTCCATGGTGTGAATTGGAGTGTATGTTTGCAGTGCCACCATCAACGATATCTCCAAGAGGAGAGGACCAATCAGTAGACAAGTCCAATACTTCTTGAACTGACCAATATTTCCAGCGTAAGTTGTATCCCACTATTGCATTGGCTACATATCTTCCTCTTTGTTCTTCAGTCTCATCACCTCCATCGGCATTGGCATGCTTACCAAAACTCTTCCCTGCATCTTGAGCAGACCCTTTACACTCGTCTTCGTCAAAGTAGTAGGATACAGCACAAAGTATCATCTCATCGACTCGGTCTTCTGCGTTTGCACTGCTGCCAGCGTATGCACGAGGTAGCTCTGCTAAAGTGCACGAGGAAAGGAGATGAGGTGGTAACCGCAAATAGTTTCTGTCGTGGTAATATTCATCCTGAGCCATCTGATACTCCTCATGAGATGCCCATCCTTCTGGTGCCTCTGGTCGATACATATCATCACCATATCCATAACGACCGTATCCGCCATAATCATCATATGGAGAATAATCATCTATCATCCGACCATCGTCTGTATCATGTTCAATTGCACCATCTTCATTGATCTTTTCTTCTTCATTATCCTTTGCTTTCTCAACAATATCTGCATTATACTGATCACCAACACCATCATCTCCCCAGTTATGTCTATCGTCGGTACCATCCGGTGGGGCATCAGCTGCATCGTCAAACAAACCCTCATCATGGAAAGCGTAGTCGTCTAAATAACTATCTTTTTTATCAACTCCAGCGTCCATCTCACTTGATTCGTCTACAACTTCTTGTAATCTACGATGTGATATCCCCTCAGTGAAGAGATAATCTTCAACTTCTTCCTCCTCTTCCTTCTTCTTATTCATTTGACTACGAGCTGATTTCATCTTTCGCCTCTCGGCCAAGCCCTTGGCTAAATCAACATCCATATTCAATACATCTCCAGACACACCTCTTAGTATCTCCTTGTCTTGCTTACCTCTCCATTCTTCATCATTCGAACCTGCAAAGTAGGTATGATATGGTTCAAAGTCTTCCCACTTGGTATGATTCTCATCAGCTGTTGTATTTGCCATAGCTTGATCTTCACTTGTTTTATTAATAGCAACATCAAACCAATTCTTTCTAACAAATAATCGGGGTATAGTAATCCTTCGATAGTATCGTTTCCGTCTTTGGTGATGATTAGTATTACCAGCATTATCTCCTTTTGCGGCTTCAAAGTCTAAACCGATGAGGTGGATATTACCATCGTAATCACCCAAAATTGCATCAGCTATACCATCACCTTCTACATCATGAACTATTGGTGAGCTATGATAGAATGATGATCCTTCAAATAGTAATGGGAATTGTTCATCTTCCTTTAGCTGTTCTGTAGATTCACCCTCCACACCGCTGCCGCCGCCACTACTACTTGATGATTCTTGTGAACCAATAACAGAACTAGGCGTCCATAGTTCCAATACTTCATAATCAGTAGTTAACAATATCTGTCTTCCACTACCTGCATCAAAATCTGGATGTAATGGGTATATAATTGGTGGAGTATGTGTACCAATGCCTGTTGTATATTGTGATTGCTTTGTGTTTATTGATGCAGCATTATTCACTGCAGCTGCATTCGTATGTGATGTAGCGCCACCAAAGTGTGCACTGTGTGTGGAACCTAATCGGAATGATAGTGGACACCGCATATCTTCCTCTTTCTCTTTGAGTGATTGTCTTGTCACTCTATTCTTTTGGATTCTATATATTTGGAGAAGATGATAAACATTGATATAAAATGAGTATAATATGGTATAAGTTGTACCTGTATGACATGCATGCATTTTCAAGGAGGATACAGAAGAGTAATGCAGCACGTGTGTTTAATAAACTCACCTTCCTCCCTTGTCACTACTACTTTGTTCAATACCATCTTCCATAATACGACGTGATACAAACTCATCTTGATCGAATGGGCTGGTTCTGTAGGCAACGTAAGGACGAGATTTGGGGTTTGCTTGTGTTTGTTGCAAAACCACTAGTAGTATTACTGCTAGCTGCCAGAATAACAGTAATAATGATACTTCGGCGAATGCTCTAGGTATCATATTAGATGAATACGCCGTATATTGGGTATGAATGTATATCACTTAGTATATTACAACATCATAGTGATGATGGCGCTGTTTAGATAGGATACCATAACAATCTTTATGAGAGTTTATTGGTTTTGCATTTTGCAATCAAAGATCTAAGATTGCTATCACGGGATAGTTGATGGTAGGGCAAGCAAAAGAAGCTGTCATATCCTATAATATATCATTACGCTGACATATTGATCATATCTCTTCTTTTGTTTTGAAAAGTCATAAGAGAACACTACAAGATGGGATTATTGAAGCACGTCGTCCTCCCCCTCTACGCCTTACTTGATGTGTCATTTATATACAAAGCTTTAATAATTGAAGATATTAATAATATGTCACCGGATCCAGTTCTGTCTACTGATCAGATGACACCTGTTGAGCAACACTTCTTACATTGTCTTGGTGGAGTCGGGTTGATGCTTCTAATTAATAATGTCGCCGCTATTTGTGTTGAGAACTCCCATTATCGTGGTATGGCAGTATTGCTAATCATTATCTTCTTTGTAACCGACGCGTATAGTTATGTTAAAATGGGCCTAGAAGTACCAACTGCAGTGTATGTCATTGTTGGATTGGGAGTTGTTGGATTGATAGTTCATGCTAAGGAGCCGGGTATATTCACAAAGGATCATGACAAAAAGAAGACGAAATAGAGAGTCATTGGATATATACTCATGGAAAGGAAGAGTTTGATATGGCCAACGTATGTAGTCTTGCAGTAGATGATCGTTTTTAAACTTTGATATACAAGATATGTCCATTCTATAATGTGAAGATGCGATCTTCTTACATATCAGTTTTATTTGATGTAATAATACTACAATAAGACTTTCTCAATAAGCTGATGCAATAACAAAATGTGCATAAAGCATGTTCTTTGTTCACATTTTCCGTTCTAATACTATTTCTTGTGTGATATCCAATAAGCATATGACGCTGCTTTTGATTAAGATGATTAGTCAACAACATACATTTGATGAACACATTTGCATCCAGACTATACTATCTTTTCTCCCCCACTCGATGCTTTGATAAACATTTTGCCAACTCGTGTACTACACTTCTGCAGTGTTTTCTATCACTCTTTTCTATTATATCTGGTAACATTAACTCATTCTCCGGAAAGGCAAATACTTCAACTAAATGTGAGCAAGTTGCGCTTGTTTGTTTTCTAATAGCGGAGTGATAAAACTTAGTTGCCTCTCGTTTACATAGTAGTTCTGCAAAACATTTCTTTTCAATGAGTTCTTCCCGTACACTAAAAAGAGCAAAGAGGTGTGAGAGATGTTACAGTATGTTTGATGATACACTCAATCATCAACATGTGTTAAATTGCATTGATACCTAGATCACATACCATTCCTCATTTTGAATTCCATAATTCATGTGACATTCTTTTCGTTTCAAGGAGGGCAATCTACATGGTTGATTACTGTTCATATCTCCCAACGATACTAATTATCTACCTACACTAATCAATGTCAGACATTCACCCACATCATCTGTCTTGTCATCGATCTTGGGAATAAATCGCAAATTATGACCACCACCAATTGAAATTGAATATAAAAGTATTTGCAATATCTACCCATATATAATACCTCGTATATTGCATGTGCATACGAAATACTATGTCGCCCCTGGCGTGTCAAGCCTTACAAAAGGATGAGTATTTAAACGAATTGAAGAACTTGTGTGAAAATATTTTTTTTGATGAAGACAGGCTGCTTGACGACTACCTACGATATCACGTGAGTGAGGAATGATAAAAGTGATCACTACGATCTACATAGATAGTTTAGTATCAGTGAACTGAGTGAATAGATACTAATAGATATATACTCTACCATAGAGATAGGGGGGAGAGATATTGGCTCGGTCATAAGCTATATTCGATTCCTCCACATATGCTTACGATATCGGATACACATGTGCATACATACCTTATAATTAATAAACTCATACAATATTATGAAACAAGAAGTTAGAGATAGACGATCTGACGAGGTGGAAGCTATGCAAGCGTATTATGGCAATGCTCTTTCATCAAGCTTACCATTGGTATCATCAAAGGAAGATAATGAAATACCACTTGAGGGTCCATGGTTCATACAAATAATCGACATTGACGATGATACTGCTGACAATACTACAAGCAACAACTCTAGTCTTGGCATACCTACACTTGAAATACGATTACCATCATCTTATCCACTTGGTGAACAATGCCCTGAGCCTTTCTTACACAACATCATGATGAACCCACAATCTAAACAGTCACTCTTTGAAGAGATGAAAGACATGTATGAAACCGATATTGATGTTGGTATTATGTGGTGTGAACGATGTCGTGAGGAGTTGCTGCATGGTGATATAAAAGGTGTTGACAATAATAATGATAGTAACTGTACTACTGATGAACAATACAATGCAAATGATAGAACACAAGATGACACGACAACAAATCAAATGGACAATGGAGATATTACAACATTTATTGCAACAACAACTAGATTTGGGCAACCGAGAAGAAACTTTCCAACAGATGTTATTACAAATAAATATTATCAACGAGACATAGTGCATACAAAAGCTTTCCGACCACCAAAGTCTGGATCATCTGAGATAATGATTGCTCATGTTGCCAGTGTAACTTGCGCCGAGCATGTACAGTGGGTATTAGCAGAACTACTATTGAATGACAAGAAGATTGGAAAAGCAAGTCACAATATGTTTGCGTATCGTTTCATCAATGAGTCTGGTACGTTGATATCAGATTGTGATGATGACGGCGAAAAGGGAAGCGGTGCGAAATTATCTTCTTTGTTAGACATGTGCAAAGTTGACAATGTACTGGTCGTTGTCTCTCGATGGTATGGAGGTATCCACTTAGGAAGTGCAAGGTTTAAATGGATTGCTAGTGTCGCACGAGATGGATTAGTTCAGGGTGGTTATTTGGAAAGATAGATGACATATGATTGCTGATTAAGAAGGATGCTGCACACTTAAGCTTTGTCTAGTCTTATATCGGCTGCTTAAGTTTACTACCGAGTGCCCATAGACTAATTGTCTTCATTGCCATACTATCTGACTTCATACTAAACAATCTCTGTCACCAAGCGAGCGTCAAAATATGCCAAATATCCGATTGTTTATCGTAGCTTCCTCTTCTGATTCTTCAGAGCAATAAAGGTTTGTACGCTCCCAGCGAAGAAGAATGCAAGAGAAGAAGCCGCTATTCGTAATGTTATGGGTGGAGCTACCCTCTTCACCAACTCAAAGAGGTTCTTAGGTGGCATATATCTTCCTTGTCTACCCTCTAGCTTGTTCTTATTCTGGTTGTTGTATACTGTAAATTGTTTGTTGTTCTTGATATTATTATCAAAGTTGTTATTATTGTTGTAATGACGAGTAGTGCTCAGTGCATGTTCTTTCAACTCTTGTCCTGCAAGTTTTCCTCCCTCTATGAAAGGGAATGCAAGACTTTGAACATAATACGCACTTCCCAACGAAAGAATTCCAATGCCATAGCTTTTAAAGGATTGTTCCGGTACTTCGTCCTCTGCAATGTAACTTCGATTATAATGATTTGTTAGTATCATCTTTTGTCCTTGATACCAAAATAGATATCCAGATATTGCAACAGATGGAGGAAGACATACGATGGTTATTCCAATGCACATGTTATGGTGTTATTATCAATAAGGAAGTATCTTATTGTATGCGTTTAATGATGATATCTTGTCATATGAATATATTATGCAAACATTTGTAGTCAAGATATGTTTATGTACAAAATTATTCACTATGTAATGTTATAAATGTGGTCCTCACTCCAGAGAGGATATATAATAATTTGCGTTTAATGATGATATTTCATCATAATTACCTAAGAGAATAGCCATTTATTATTATTGGTTTGGGCGCCATATTTCATATTGTACCTTACTGATCATCGTAAGTAAGATACCTCTCACAAAAATTGATCTCAATCAACAATACTCACAGTAGATGTTACTTATCAATAAGCTGCGGCAGAGCTCACCGTAGAGTAATACTTAACGCCCTAGGCTCAACGAATGATACTCCACAAGCGTGATTGATCTTAACGCTCAACTAACACCCCCATTATATTGCAACATACTAACAATCTACCATAATTTTTACAAAATACCATCATTGACAGTACACAACTAAACAAAGCGGAAGTTCTGCAGTTTGCCGGTATACATTATACAAAGAAGTTATCGTAAGTATATCGTTGGTCATAATCAACGCTTGGTCGGTATGGTACCAACTATAATTTACTAACGATACATCTTCTTCTACTTCTTCCCTTCATCGACAGCAAAAGATATTTAGGAAAGAATACTAAAATGGGATCATTTGTAGGAGATAAAGCAGAAAAGGCTTTGGAGAATCAGGTGTTTGAAACGGCAGGTTATCCCGGTTGGATTAAATATAAAGCATATCGTGCTTACAAGAGTATTAGCAGTGGCGAGTGTTGCAAATAATTTTCCAATGCGTTGAGCGTACTATGAGAAACAGATGTATTGTACGTGGATTGTGTAAAGTTCAAAAGAGGTGGTTACCAAACACGAAATGTGTTGGCATGAACTATTAACCTAATCTCTTTAATCAATAATTGCAAAGAAAAGTGTGTATTTATGTTAGGTTGTCTTTAGTATAGCGTTTCCTAGTTATATGCTTTATAATACTATTTCTCCGTTTATCATTCTGTATTATACCCAGTGAAACCAAACTCACTTTCAACCTTCTTGTAGTATGAGATTACTTTGCGATTGTAATCTCTTTTAGCTCTGTACCTCTTTGTAGCCATGAATGATCTTTTAAACCCATTGTATACACAATTTCTCAATTGACCTGGGCTCAACTCAAACGCTTCCGCTGCCAAGGTAAGCTCTTTTACCATGTCTGTGTGTGATACCAAAGTGTTGTCCGTGCAAAAGGTCACTGCTAGCTCTTCTTGAATCATCTTACGAGCAGAATGACCACGAAGATCACCATTTAGCTCGGGCATTGTTTGTAAATTAGAACTCAAACACACTTCAAAACAGGTCCTCATACCACCAAGATATCTAGTCAAATTTTCTACATAAGCTCGTTTTATATCATCGCTAATTTCCTCCTTCTCCTTGTTGCTTTTGCTCCTACCGCCACGGCCTTCTCCCTCTCCAATGATATTCCATTTGAAAACGTTGCAGCCGTGACCAATTCTCTCGGCATGGAGGTCAGTAATTGCAGAGTAGATAGACTCCGGTCCATAGGCTTCGCCAGCATGAACTGTCTTGTTGAGAAAGCTCGAATGGGCCAAGTCGAAGGCTTCTTTATGATCAGAAGCTGGATAGCCACTCTCAGCTCCGGCGACGTCAATTGCAACTATAGGTAGAATGTAATCATTGTTGTGCACTGTTTCTTCTTTCTCAATACTACTTGAACCACAACCATGACAGCACTTCCCCTTCTCTCTTAGATTGTTGATTGCTGTCACTAACGCCACAGAAGCCAAACCAAAGACTCGATGTTGATCTTCACCCGTGTGCACTTCCCAAAAAGCTTGATAATATGGACTGGTATCTGGTAAAAAGAACCTCATCGCACAGCATATGATACCATAGTGATGGGGTGGTGCAGCTGCATTATATGGGTGTACTTTTCCCGAGAATAACATCTCCAACTTGTCAACTGTATCTTTGTTGTATTCTCCATTGTATCTATTATTGTACATTTCTTCTTCTCCACTCAGTTTATCTAACTCGTCTGCATCCTTAACTGCACGCTCCAATCCTAAGTTGACTGAACATATGATTTCTTCTATTGATAGCTTGCCTGGAATAGCATGCAATTGTGGTGCAAACCGAACCTCAATATATCTCACTCCGGTATCATATGCATCCAGTGCTACTTCATATGCCACTCTCTCAAGTGCTTGTTTGCTGCTTAATACTTTGGTAATATATCCAAACCCCGCTAAGTAATCAACTAATGATGTATATGTCGGTGGAAATACCATCTGCTTGAGCTCTTCTTCATCATATGATGGTAGACTTATATTTTGTTCTTTTGCTAAATCAATTAGTGTTGATACTCTGATAGAACCATCAAGATGGATATGTAAATCGGCTTTAGGTATACGAAGTAGGAATTCATATGGGTATGTTATCTTTGTTGTGGTTGTTTCATTTGTTGCTGTAGTATCCTCGCTAATATTGCTCTCTTCCGCTGTCACGCCCAGCTCTTTTAGTTTATCAACTATTGGTGCTAATGATGATGAAAGATTCATATTTATTAGTCTCGCTGCTTTTCTTTATGTCCTGCTACACATAACATACCACCTCTTGACATTGACAAGTCTAAGTTTGGTCATTATGCATGTTTGATTCGATCTTAAAATGGCGATAGAACGACACTTGATTAGTTAGATCATACTACTAATACACGCACGCTGTACCTCTTGTACTCTTCTAGATCATATAATATGCTTCAGAGACTGAGTAGAATCTCATGTTGTTCATCAACTGCAGTTTTACGTTGCGCTGGTGTATCAGGTAGTAATATTTTAGAAGCTACAAGTCGCCGTCCCAAAGTCATAACATGTGTTCAAAATCGAAATATAATTTGTGGTCAATACAAAGTACATCAAAGAAGAGAGTTTAGTAGTATACAAAAGAAATCAATAACTGCTACCAATACCATCAATGATATAAAGCCAGTCGGTGTTAAGTTTTCAGCTCTACTGACAAAACATCTAGGATTATCACGTAGACAATCAGGAAAGTCCATCGTTAGTATTGTTTGATATGAATGAATTCATGTGTTTGATATGAGGTCGCAGCAATTTGGAGCTTCATTTGAACTTTATTGTCTTTATTTGACTGTCTTTACAAACCACAAGTACTAACAGACGTCCTATCATCTCTTTTTCCTTCATCATATATTATTGTGAAACGCGCATCTTCCAGAGCGAATGATAAAAACTGAAAGAGTTACTTTATTTGGACAGATAATTAACTCACCAACATATGAACTATTTCCATCAACTGATCCAAATCAGGATAGTTCCTCTGCAATGAAGGTTGATGGGAAGTTAGTAAAAGGGATTGACAAGACACTCAAAGTTTTATACTCTGAATTGCAGCAACAGCGACAACTTAATGATGGTTCAAACAATATCAATGGTACAGTGAGAAAAGATAGTATTAACACAATTGATAAGCATGTAAAATCAGATACAAGAATATGGCTTGCTAATAAACTCAAGGGTGAACTGATAACAGAGGTGAGTATATGATATGATATACATTTGATATTATGAATGATATTTGATATGCACTAATCCATACAACTTTCTATAATGACACATAGGACGATCCAGTTGGACGAAATTCAATGATTCAACGTCTGAGTATGGGTGGTGTAGGTAAGAATAAGAAGAATCAACCCAACATTCATCTTAAGCCAGTAGGACGATTGGATATGATGACAGAAGGATTAATGATATTTACAAACGATGGAAAGTATGCTCGAGAGTTGGAATTACCAATCAATAAACTGTGGAGGACATATCGAGTTCGAGTACACGGTCGATTAACAATGGGTAAAATGAGAGCAATGAGAAAAGGACTGACCGTTCGATTAAATGATAATAATGTCAAAGATGCAAATGGTCAAGATGTTATACGAGCTCGTAAAGTGATGAAGTACAAAGGTATAAAAGTGTCAATAGAAAGGAAATCTTCAAAAGGCAGAGGTCGTGGTGGTGGGGGTACGAATACATGGCTTCAAATCACATGCTCAGAGGGCAAAAATCGTATGCTGAGAAGAATATTGGAATCATTAGGATTGGACGTCACGAGATTAATCCGAATATCCTATGGTGATTATAAGTTAGATACCATCCCGCCTGGTAAAGCGATCGAAGTCAATTACAAAGATATACAGAAGATGAAAAAGAAAGGTCCTCTGTTTGTTGCAAAAAGCAGTAACGATGAAAAGAAGAAGAAAGATTTCGATAAAGAGAATAATGATGTTCAATGGGTAAACTACTCCTAGTTAATCTCAGAATTAAAGAAACAGCTACTTTGACTTGGTTTATAATAGTCTGATTTGACACGTACTAGCCATACTCAAAGTCATTTTTCTATAGCCTATTCTATAAGCCTTCTTTTTTCCTTTCAATTGTATCCTTGTATGTCTAATATATAGAGGAGCCAGTGCAATATATCCTCCTTATTTGGCATCCGAATATCCATTACTAATGAAACGCAGCAAATGTGGCATCGGAGAACTCCCCGAAATTCATACCAATCTTCCATCGCGATCTAAGTGGACGCACAGAGTTTGGAAGATGTTTCTCAGCTTCGATACACTGAGTATCTTCGAGACTCCGTCCAACAGGAAGCTCCAGTTTTGAATGATATTCCGGCTCCATAAACATTGCAAAGGTCTCTCGGCTTATGTTACCTCCCTTGCAACCTCTCACAGCTGAATAGCAACGGTGCATATGTGTAAGTGCATACTGTTAAGAGCCAATTAAGTCCCATTGATACAGAAATCAAATACTCCTACTTACCATGTGGAGTCGCTTGTAACAAGCCACCTGTTGTAATTTGAGCTGTCTCTCCAGTTTGAAACATTAATGAGTTTGCAGGTAACTTGGCATGCACTAGCTTTCCATTTCTAGACTTGATGTATAAACCAGCCTTTGAATCGGGACAGTCAACAACCTTTCCATTCTCATCAATGTATAAAGCAGGAAGTAAGCCTGTTAGAGAACCATGATCATTATGCCATCCGCAGCCAGTACTATAGTCAGTATCATTTTCCGTCTGGGTTGTATTATTGTTATCTTTTTCTTCATTAGAAGGGAAATAGTGTAGAAGCCTTGCCTTGCAACATTTAGAATGTTTGATTGTCTTTTCCAGCGTTGGTTCATATCCGGGGCACTACGAAAGATGCAGGTGTGAGTAATATATAGTTGCTATCATGTCAATTACTGCAGACAGCAATATACTTACATTTGCAGATACGAAAGAATCACAACACTTAGCTAGCATGATGCCAACTTGATGCACCAACTGAGCCACATCTTTAAAAGCTGATTCCAATTCTGGTATATCTTCAGTTGGCCATATATTGGGGGCAAAGAAGGCTGGACAAGTCTTTGCTAATGCACGTACTTCTTCTTCCGTTTTGACTAAAGACTCGTCCCACTTTAATGCTTCACTATCCCCATCTTCTTTACGTCTATCCAACATAGATTGTGCTAAATCTTCAGTTAATGGATTTGCATAAAAGGATCCTTTACTGTAATCATACTTGTTACCTTCTAGCCTCTCTCTTCCATGACTCCATCCAACTTGATAGCCAGAAGCTGCTATTGTTACTTTTTCTAATTGATCCGGTGTACATGATGCTAGCTTATGTGCAAGAGGCAGTAGCTTAAGACGCATCTCTGGTAAGTTTGGTACATCTGTAATGGCTATAATACCCAAACCACTTGAAGAAAATGATCTTTCAATAAGATTGTTAATGTTGCTTTTATTATCAGAACATGCAGCCACAAGATCAGTGTAGCTGATGCTTACTACATCATCATCTGTGGAGGTCATATTAATTTTGTTAATGTACGTATCCTGACTTTCGGACGGGTTCTTATATAATAATTCAGTAATAAACCAGTACTCGTGGTAATTGAATTGATGGTGCACCTTAAATTATTATTAAGCAGATATTATATACTGACGTTCTTATGTAATAACTCGGTAACTATACCAATAAATTATTGATGGTGCACCTTAATGATAGTATGACTTTATCCACCACTAACTATAATCAAATCAAACTATAGCAATTTTCTGATCAATATATACCAACTACTATCTACTACAATGATAACAACAGGTATACAAGCGATGGTGCAGAGGATGGTAGGTCAATCCGATGTTGAAAGTTGAGAGCCATGAAAGTGAAAACCTGAAAAGAAAAAAACTTCGCATAGTGTCACGGGACTCTGCCAACCGATAAATAAGCCTGCCACACTAAAGTATATGAGACACTCCATTCTTCTTGGCCTAGGTATAAAATATGAGTAAAATATATATCTTCCTCGCATTATCGCAGTTCTAACGAGCCGTACCTAAAATACTTGGTTGTAGAGGGCTTTACTCGTCTGGTCCATACTTTGCTCGTCAAGTCGTGTCGTACTTGATACCGATCTGACGGACTACACTAACTCATGTTTGGGTCTGCCTGACTACAGCAAGTTAAGGCAAGAAAGAAAGATCTCGCGGTTTGTGGTGGGATATGTAAGTTGTTCGCTTAGTATTATACTGGTTGCGAATCGTCTCACTCTCACAGCACCACATCAAAACACATGTAACATAAAACACTCTATCACTATCACATCTAACATAAAAACACATACACTCGCTCTTCTACCACTGAGCACATACAACTCTAACTTCCTTTTCTTATTTTCAATCTCGCAAGGCTCAGTCGTCGTTCAACGACCTTGGCAGTAGCAACATACCATAGGAAGAATACAACAATCAAGAAGAAACCAACAAGTTCACCAGTAGCGGTGGCAACTTGTTCGAATTCACAATGTCGGCCGTAACATCTCAACGTCCCTCCTTCACCTCGAGTTATTCCCGGGACAATCTTCTCTATCAACTCGCCTACTATTGAAACACCCGCCTTTCGTCTCCATTCAACGACGGATGATCGTCGTGCATCATTCGGTACAAGCTCGACAGGACCAAGATGTTCATATTCCATAACATCTTGTATATCCGAGGGTACCAATCGTGAAACCTTGAAGAAGACATAACAATCCCAGGGTAAGATGGCATACTTTCTATAATCATCATACTCGGGAAAGCTCGACTCGGTCAATCGTCGTACACCCTCCTCTAAGAATACATCACTATGTATAATATCCTCACGGTCAAAGTGACGTCCAAAGGTACTATTACTATCGATAATGAGTGGTACGCCCAAGCTTCCCTGCTGATGCATAAATGCGGCAGCAATGGAATACCCTCGTTCCAAAAGTACACGACTTATACCCACCTCGTACCTCCATACTAATGCCATTTTGACTAGATCATCTTGAAAGTCTTCATTCTCAATACCACATTCATATATAGCACCAGTCTTGAGCCAAATATCAATCATGGGTGTATTCACAGCGAATAAAAATGATTGTATGTGAGGTGAATAAACTGTATTGAAATGCGTATTAATCGTATGTCCAACCATTTGAACCTTATCGGAGAGAAGTGACGTATACAGTTCAGTCCATGAACTTAAATGTTCCCAATGTTCAGGTGAGCCAGGACCAAACTTCGGTCCGGCTAATCCACAATTTATGTATACCATATGATCATACAAGTGTGGTATGTCATATGTCCGTGAAACGAGTAACAGTGACTCCATATCATAACATCTATCCTCACGAACTAACACTGTTATTAATGAATTATCATTCCCAACAACCTGATGATCCATAATCTGTCGTTCCTGCTGTGCTAGCCGACACTCGGCCTGTTTCTGTGTTATCAACCCATTCGAGGAGGTATACTTATCAGCCACCTCCTGTGTCAATACAATAACATATTGTAAATTCAAATCCTCAAATGGTTGTTCAGGATCATCAGTACCGCCTAATCCATGACATTCTATACCATGCTGTATAAAGTATTCGAAGTTTGTTAAATAAATGTCATTTTTACCAATTGATTTGTCTAAGGACGTCGGTCCGGAGTAGACTACCAATGTACGTTTCTTCTTCGTTGATTCAGGACTATGTTTATTCTTTAATATTGCATGTCCTATTGTTGGTGGTGAATCTATATTATTGTTATTAACATTATTCAGCTCTGAAAGACGACGTCTTTGTCTGTCTGGATGAAGAGACTGCTCGTTCTTATTGTGATCATCAAAAGTTGACGACGACTCCGCTGAAGCCTCTCCATCCATGGATTTTCTAATTGCCTTTATTCTATTTATATTATTACTACTGTTACTGCGTAAACGACGGTCTATTCCTCCTCGTTCATCTCGTATTATTATTGGAGACGAGGGTGGCAGACCTCTATTGTTGTTGTTAAAATTTGACGAGGTCGAGGGCGATATTCTATCCTCATATTCGACATGTAAGGCTGTTCTTGGGACATTAGTAATGCTTGACGACTCATCAGATTGTCCATCTTCCTCCATTTCATTATTATAATCCAGCATTGGTGGCAAGTAGTTTTGGGCTTGTTGTTGTTGCTTTGCTAAAATTTTAGATTTTCATTGCAAAGTAAAAAAACTGTCATAATAATTCGGACGTCGTCTATCTTCTTCGACTCGATATCACTACTACTTTAATACTACTAAACCAATGTATTCTCGTCCACTAAACAGAGTTATTTCATTGGGGATGACGGCAATGTTAGGCTTATTTTGGCGCCAAAATACGAAGTTAAAATTTTGTTCTCTTGCAATAATACGAAACACACGAGGTTTGGTCGTATCAAATGTACTAGACCTTATCTGTTCATTATTTAGGCAGGCAACATTTGTGATTTGTGAGAGGAGA
>Ga0214480_100569_pt1 | contig 18445 bp, 10 predicted proteins | sample M1_20Mar14CPVII9_3_FD_165042 | JGI IMG/M metagenome (GOLD analysis project Ga0214480, IMG submission 165042) | Marine eukaryotic communities from Monterey Bay, California, United States - M1_20Mar14CPVII9sort6BwellE17 | ecosystem: Environmental > Aquatic > Marine > Unclassified | place: USA... | reverse complement strand
CGTGATACCATCGGCCGCAACTACTGGATCATTTGTCATGAGATTAAGACTGATTGGGCATACTAGCTCCTCAGGAGGCTCCAAGGTCTCGGATAGATTCTTCTTTTGGCACTGCGGTAAGCTTTGATGGACCTCGGCAGTAGACTTAGTATCTGATTCGTCGTTAAAGTATTCTGACATAGCACGAAGAAATGCCTTACGCTTGAATCCCTTGATTCCTGAACCTCCTCCATCACCAACCTTCATATCATTGAGATAATCATCCTCATTCACCGCCTCTTTCAAGGCCATCATTGAGTCGATATCCTCAGACTTGACAAGCCAAGTATAGAATTCATCAACACTACCCTTGATACATGACGCTTGTGACCTTAAGAAGATTAGCAAGGGATCATTCTCATTCAATGTTGTAAAGTTCGAATATGCCTTTGATATGTTACTTCTATCATTGAGGCTTGACATGGAAGCCTCAGTGATTGTTTCTTGAGTCATTCCTATACATGAATTGACACCAATCTCAGAAGGTACTTCTTCTTTCGGCACTGCATTGACAGGTGATGTTTCAACGACGGCTACTTCTTTAGTTAGATTGTTGACATTATTGTTGATTGTCTCGCATTGTACTGGGGTCTCTGGAGTATTTGACTCCTCTAGATTTTGTTGAGGTTTAGAGCCATTAGAGATATCTTCTGATGCCGAGGTCTTCGATTCTATAGGCACATCCTCTTCTTGATTTGGTGGTCGGGACACAGTAGATGATGGCTTAGTAATACTAACATGTTCGGTGCCAACAGCTTCTTGAATCAATTCAATTGCCTTCCGTACACTCTGCCTACTTCCTGACATGTGCATAGGTATGTAATTATCACCGACGGCTGGGGTATCGATCTGTATATCATCCACACCCGATTTGTTTACTATTCCCTTCCTTTTTTTACCTCTGAGATTCTTTGATTGAGAGGACTTAATATAGATACTTTGCTTAATCTTCGTCACCTGATAGAGATCATATGGCATCCTCAATACCCTTGAAATGAAGTTTACTATCAATATGAGCTTGGGACAAACACCTCGGAATAGTAGTAAGATCATGACACTCAAAAAGAGTATGGACAGTAGCAGAGAACACACCACAAATATCATATTACGCACGGGCAAAGTTTGAAGCGGGCGGCAAACGGTGCGGTATTGAATAGATCCTTCAATTGAATTCTTATCACACGAACCAACGTCAGCCCATACATCACACGTTTTATGTGGGTCCTTGCAAAGATATTCCCATGACAACCAGGCCTTACAACTTAGTATTACAAATATAACGAAGACAGCTTTGGTTGTTCGTACATTATAATTTGTTGAACTTTGACATGTATTGAATGTTGTCGTTCTCAAAGATTGCCAATTTGCACAAATCGATGACCACACATGAGATGTGAATCCACTTGACTTCTTCTTCTTTTTGGGCATCCTTGTAGGGGCCGACGAAGACACAGGAGGAGCGGCGGTTGCTTGCTTGGTATTAGTGGGAGGAAGCTCAATCTTCTCATCCACATTCTTTGTACCAACAGCTTCTCGGATCAATACAACTGCCTTCTGCACAGCTTTTTCGCTTCCTTTTATATGTACAGGTACGTATACCACTCCGTTCGAGGCCTCCATCTTGTTCATGACCGTAGGCTGACCTGTCTTGCTTTCGAGTTCGATATCCTCAACGCCTGATTTGCTTATTAATCCCTCGAGCTTTTTCCCTTGATTTCCATTAAGTCTCTTAGTGGCAGACAGCTTGACATAGATTGTTTTCTTTGTAGATTTATGGGTGTTATGCCTCTCCCCGGCCCCCAATTTTATACAGAGCAATGCAAATGCCATTGCAGTTATCAGAAGCGTTACTCGTACTGTGAACTCTGCTTTCTCAGTATAGTTCGGTCTTCTATCATGATCGAAATAAAGCCGCACAATTTGTGCAGCATTCTCCTTTACGTTTAGGCCTTTGTTATTTTTGTACCCCCCACTATCATGTTTGTAAAGACTTTTTATTGATCTCCATCCATCATATTGCTCAACCAATTTGAGGTAGCCCAAGCCATTTCTCTTACTCAATCTCAAGGCATTATGAATTGCATCAAGGGCTGCCAAGATCAACTGAGTATCATTCTTTTCCATTAAGGCTATGAAGAGTACTTCTATTGCTCCAGCCCTGACGATTTTAATGATTTGGTCGCTGTCGCCCTTTGCTACAATATTGACCATAACCCAGATAGCGTCCTTCCTATCATTCCTAATTGGAGTCTAATACGAACAGTTCATATTTAGTTAGTTATACTTAAAATAAAGCGAATGAAACATATACTTACAGGCAAGGTGGCAGTTTCCGGAGACTTCGCTATTTCTAGGACACGTTTCATGTCTTTTTTTGGTAAATTAAGAACTGCTTGTCTTTGTGCATAGGTACCAGCCGCTGTTGATGTTCGGTTTTGTTAGAGTGGCTGTCACAAAAGTGTGCATATGGTGTGTGTTTCTTACAAACTTACCAATTTTTGCTAGCATCCGGCAACCCCATCTATTCATAATTCGCTTAGGGCTGTATAGTAACGGTTGTATTTTTGGCATAATGCCAGCGTTCATGACCACCTGTGTTTGATCATCAGTGCCGTAGAAGACAAGGTTACCGATAACTCGTAACGCCCAATCGTCAGAGGACATAGTTGAAACAAGCTCATTAAGGATTCCAGAGTCGAGCATAATCTGAATTCTTGGTGGTGCATCGGCAAATATACCAATGGCCGATAGAGCATTCTTCTTGTCCATATCAGTAGAGCTGTCACTCTTAAAGATTCGAGCAAGCATAGGAATTGCTGGAGCAATTTCTCCAATGTGTTTCCATACTTCGTCTCCCCCGCTACTTATGCCGATGATGTCAAGAACAAAAGCATATTCATTCAACTGATCTATATTGTCAAATTCAGCAATGTTCCGAATAAGCTGTTGCAACCCTCCAAATGATTTTACCACATCTCGTAGGCGAGTAGAGGCACCAGCAATACTACCAAGACAACGAGCACTTGCAGTACGGACATCCTCGTTTAATGGATACGATAAGAGCTGAATTAACTGGGGCACAGCGCCGGCATCTACAACACTCTCGGCACCTGTGGCTGTGATGGCAATTAGAGCAAGCGCATTCACTGCCTCAAATATAATAGCCGACATATCATGACTAAGCATTTGGACCAAATGTGGGAGGATACCACTTGCAAGTACCTCTTTTACGGGGTGAGGCCAGTACTCGGATAACAGTTTACGAATACCAACAGCTGCATCAAGAAGTCCTTTATCATTGATAATCTTTTGGTGGGAGAGTGCAAATAGTAATGGAATGTCAGAGGGAGTATAAAACTTGTCTGTTGGATCATCATGACCCTCGCCCACCAGACGCTCTCGAATTCTAGCCGCAATACTCGGTAATTTGTACTGATCTAAGTAATATAGATCAACAACATCCTGTGCCACGTTAAGTGGATCATCGTCATTGTCAAATCCAATTATCACCTTTTCATTGACCCCTTCTCGTAGAGTTATTTCAAGTTGTACAACTTGATCATACTGTATTGACTCGTTTATGCACTCAAGGACATTCCATCCATCTGGCGTCAAATGCTTTCCTTGTTCATAATCTAGTTCAGATATTGCTAAAGGTTTGATCCACTTTTTACCTGCAACACTCCATCTTGCAACAAATATTTCAAGGGAGTTTCCCTTCTTTTGGAAAGCTTTTAGCTGCCCATCTTCGAAACCGATTTCTTCATTTGATTTCAATTCAGGTAGAGAAGCTATTTCTTCCGGTGTTGGCATAGAATAAGGATAGGTTTCAATTTTTGAGTGAAGACTGATCAACAGTAATTCTCGTATTGTTGCTTTTGTCTCAATATCATCAATTCCATGTTTAGCCAATAAGTAACTAATTCTATTGTGCTTAGACTTGGCAATGAAAAACAACTCCTTCATCATATCGAGATAGTCGAGATACAGACGCCGCTCTAAAGTGTCATACTTAATCATCTTCTCTATTGCTTGTACTTCTATTGCTCTTTCATAGCTATTCAAATCTAATCCAACAGTGGCACTACTCTCAAGGAATACATTTGCAGCTATCACTAATTGTTCTCGTGTAGGGTTAGATTTTTGATGGTAACCGACTCTTTTACATATTTTTATGAGTACATCATTCTCCAAATCTTCAATAATACAAGATGGTGGATTGATATCTTCTGCCAATTTACATCGTACAGCTTTGCAACCTATAAAATTATTGCACGTGGTAAGGAGTAAAATTATAAATTTGTTTCTAATCATCGCAGTACTTCAAATGTGTAATAGTAACCAATAATCTTTAACGATAAAACGGCTCAGATAGGACTGGTGCGCGAATAAAACCAATATATGTATATATCTAATATCAATAATACAACAAAGTTGCAACTCTCATAAAAATAAATTTTGTGTTTGGTTATTGGTTATTTTGGTTGTTATGTGTTGTAGTCGACTAAAATAGCGGAACTTCAATGGATACTTATTATTACTAGATGAGATCCTGATCAACACAATAGATCCTGGTTATATTGGCGCTTTTTTATGGGAGATATTGCCGTCAAAGTTTTGAACATACAAACCGTAATTCATAATCATGCTACGATTTACGATATCTAAAAATGAATGAAGTCGTTTGGGTATCCTTTTTTCTCTTACTGATTACCCTCTGCTCGGGCAGGTGCAGTTTACCCTGTGTTCAGAGAGTTAAGTATCACTCAATATAGTAATCGGCTTGTCTGAATCAATAAGGTTCATGCTCAATATAAAAAAGGTTGCATAGATGGTGGTGGTCCTGTTCAGCTGGAGATCGCCAATACTCGCTAAATTTTATTCACCCCCCACCACTCCAAGTGATAAGAGGTGATATTGCCTCTTATCATTTTGTAAGGAAGCAGCGGCACTACCCCAAATAAGTACTATCATATAGTAGATTCTATAGTATAGTACTTATATCCTGTAAATTTTATAGCAGTGAAGCCAGCGCAGAGCTTTAAAAATACCAAATATCATTGCAAATTAAACACATCTAAATAACCATAATAATGTGAGGTACATAGTATGGATTTACATTATACAATAGTAGAAAGTATACAACGATTAGGGTATTACAGTTTATAGATAATGCTATAACGTGTAAACATTGGGTGGGTCATGTGACCCCGGTGGATAAAGTGTGTTTAGTGGATTACATTGGAACATAATAATTATTGTTATTTCTTACACATGGTAGTGATCGTACCTAAGATTGCTATCTCTGCTATGTACACGGAGTATACTGTATCGATTGGAGTCATTATTACAAGCATCTCATATACGGGCACTCATCCAATCATTCGAAATGAGTGGAAGTTGATAAAATGATCGTGTGTATGTGGAGTATATAGTTTTGACTTATTTGCACAGACTTATTTGCATCAGATCATATTTACGATTATTCAATTGAGCGGAGTACAGGATCTCATACGATTCATATTGTATATTTTTGAATTGGCAGTTGTGGTGTTATCTCATTAATCTGTATCAGATCAGGCCATCAACATCAATATGAAACTTTATAATACAAACTCGTCATTACTACCCTTCTCTTGGTAGTTGGCCAGTCAGATACTATTGCTCTGGCTGAATATTGTGGATGCGATTCATGCACAGAAGAAGTTTGGAATTCATATGCCACAGATTCAGACGGTACGTATACTTGTGGAGATCGTATAAACTGGCTACAGTCGACCAAGGGCTTTTCAGAAGTAGATGCCTGTACAAAGGTTAGTGATGAGTTCAGTGATGGTCCTTGTGGACCTGTATCCTTCGAAGTGTACATCACCAACACCCACGCCCCCTGAGACTTCATACTGTGGCGTAGAATGTTGTACAGATGATGTTTGGAGAGCTTTAGCTACGGATAGTGATGGAACTTTTAGTTGCGGAGCACGGATCTTGTGGTTGCAGAGTAATAGAGGTTATGATGAGAGTGAAGCTTGTGCCATTGTTTCATCGGAGTTTCGTAAGTTGAAGAATGTTTGTAGATGATATTATGATTATATTCTTACACTCCTCACACATCATGTGCTCCTACATTCTCAAATATGCAACAGCCGATACATGTCTTTGTGGTTCTACATCATGCGGAGATCCCCCTTCACTTATTGATACTCCCGAGCCCGAGACGACTACTAGCAGTACTACCACATCTAGCTCAAAGTGTAATGGCTGTTCGTGGGATAGGGGTTGAACTCGACCATCTCTTAGGCCTGTTACAATGTCTTCTCCCAAGCTACCCACGACAGAACCATCCACTTCCACTGGCATGTGTGGCTGTCCATCATGTACTGGGAACATATTCAATTCTCTTGCTGATGGGCATACTTGTGGAGATCGTATACTATGGGTCATTGACAACTATGGATACACGGAATCACAAGCATGCAAGCTTGTTGCTGACGAATATCCTTCTATTTGTGGATCATGTCACTCTGATCATTGTGGATCGTTCCCTCCGGTGCCCACTCGCCCTCCAGCATCGTCTCCAGTTCAAGTTGACTCAGTGAAAGTGATGAGTTATAATACTGAGTATACTGGCTACTGGGACGGACGTCTAGACAACTTTGCAAGCCATATCAAGTCTGTAAATGCTGATATAGTTGGATTGCAAGAATGTCAAAATGCAAACAGCATTGCCGAAAAGTCTGGATACACCCTCCTTGGTACTTCTGCAAGTAGCAATGGCAATACGATATTGTACAACTCGGCTCTTCTTCAAGAGGTTAGCAGTGGAATCTTCAACATTCCTCGAGATGTAAGTTCAATATATCTTTATCTCATGATCACATTTCTTGTGTCTAATCTACTCCGTGCCTATTACTTTTAGGACTATGCACAACGTACCATATCTTGGGCAAAGTTTCGTTTCATCTCAAGTGGTAACGAGTTTTTGTTCTTCAATACACATCTTCCTCATCGACATAATCAAGCCTCAGATCCGAATACTCATTCAATTATTGCCCAGATGCTACTTGATGAGAGGAATGAGCTTGGTTCAGGACCGACGTTGGTCACTGGGGACTGCAATCCTTTTGCCTCTAGTGGTGCTAACAATGGTTCCTTTGAAGACAACCTCGCAGCAGGAGGGCTTGAATTGGTTCATATGGCTAATGGAAGTACTGGAGGATATGCAGGTCTTGATAAGATCTTTGCATCGGAATCAGATTGGACTTGGTCGAATGCTGGTGATGTTGGAACTGGTAGTAGTGATCATCCTGCAATAGCTGCTGATATGAACTTACTCATCAACTGAAACCTTTGCCCATTTGCATGCAAAGTCTCTCATCATGTCTTTTGAACAAGTATGTAATTTGTAAAGTAAACATGTATTGCTATTAAGATGAGTTAATGATATGATCTAATTTCTGCTTTGCTCTGCTCCATTATAGCCTTTACCTTGTCAGCACTAATTTGTATCGACATTCCTACTCTTTGTATGTCCGGGCCACGTTTCTAACGACTGTGTTAGGCATCAGTGCCAGACTCTCCATTTTTGTACCATATACTGGAGAGCAGATACCAGTATCAATAACCCTTTTATCAGCCTCGGAATGAGGATTGAGCTTTAAGTTCTCCTCGGCCTTACTAATCTTTTCCTTGCTCTTGTCAAACCAGTCTTCAATAGATGCACGTTCATACGTGATACCATCGGCCGCAACTACTGGATCATTTGTCATGAGATTAAGACTGATTGGGCATACGAACTCTTCAGGGAGAGAAGTATTATCAAGATTTGATGCCTTGCTCTTACTCGCGTCATCGTCTGGCTTGGTATCTGATTCGTCATCATTGAAGTATTCTGATATAGCACGGAGAAATGCCTTACGCTTGAATCCCTTCACCCCAGAGCCTCCTCCATCACCAACCTTCATATCATTTAGATAATCATCCTCATTCACGGCCTCCTTCAAGGCCATCATCGAGTCGATATCCTCAGACTTGACAAGCCAAGTATAGAATTCGTCTACACTGCCCTTGATACATGACGCTTGTGATCGTAAGAAGATGAGTAGTGGGTCGTCATCATTCAAAGTAAAACTCGAATATGCCTTTGATATGCTACTTCTATCGTTGAGACTTGACATAGAAGCCTCAGTGATTGTTTCACGGGTGGTCATAGCTTGAGACGAATCGATACCAATCTCTGATGGAACATCTTCTTCTTTCTCCTTCACTGCTGTGTCAGGAGGTGATTTGGTGGTAGTGGATGCTTCTTTAGCCAGTCTGTTGCCATTATCGCTCTTTGTTTCACATTGTACTGGAGACTCTGGGGCATTTGACGACCCCTCTTGAGTTAGCTGAGGTTCAGAGCCATTACCTGTAGACGATGCCGATTCTTGAACCGACACGGTATTGAATGGCTTAGTCGTACTAACATTCTTTTTGCCAACAGCTTCTTGAATCATTTCAATTGCTTTCCATACACTCCGCCTACTTCCTGTCATATGTATAGGTATGTAATTATCACCAACGGCTGGGGTATCGATCTGTATATCATCCACACCCGATTTGTTGATTATCTCCTTCTTCTTCTTCCCTTGCTTACCGCTGAGATTCTTTGATCGAGAAGTTTTAACATATATCGTCTGCTTAATCTTCTTTGCCTGGTAGATCTTAAAAGGTTTTCTTAGTGCACCCGAAATGTAGCCTAATACCAATATGAACATGGGGCGCAGTCGATTCCATTGTAGAATGATGAGTAGACTTAAGAAGAGTAGGATTATCAGGATGCCCATGTTCAGTTCACACATATAATCTTCTTTGCAAGGATCTCCATATCTAACAAACAAGATTGCACAGCTCAGACTTAAAAATGTGATGGTAGCAGGTGCATATGCTACACCTCGAAAAAGCAGTAGGATGGTGCAACTCAAAAAGAACATGGTTAGCAGCAGAATAATCGCCCAATAAATCAAATCAAGCACAGCCAAAGTTTGAAATGGTTGACAAACGTTGCGGTATTGAATAGATCTTTTGATGGAAGTCTTATCGCACGGACTGTTCCATAAATTACACGCTTTGTGTGGGTTTTGGCAAAGATGTACCCATCCATACCATATCCTATAACATAATATTCCGCATATAATCAGGACAGATATTACTGTTCGTGCGTCACATTTCGGCTTCTTCTTTATCAAGATGCTAATATATTTTATTGCTTTGTCAAATGTTTTGATAGTAATCGTTCTCAGATATTGCCAACTTGCACAAACCGATGACCAAATAGTTGACTTCTTTTTCTTGGGTATCTTTGGAGGAGCCGATGATGATACCTTGCTGGCACTTGTCATTCCTTTCTTGGGAGAGTTAGATGGTGCGGTAGTAGTGGATGCTTGTTGGGTTCTAGTAGGCGGCAGCTCAATCTTCTCATCCACATTCTCTGTACCAACAGCTTGTTGAATCAATACAACTGCCTTTTGCACAGCTTCCTCGCTCCCTTTTATATGCACAGGTACATATACCACTCCGTCAGAAGCCTCGATCTTGATCATAACCGTAGGTTGATCTGTCTTCCTTTCAAGTTCGATATCCTCGACGCCTGACTTGTTTATTAAGCCCTCGAGCTTTCTCCCTTGATTTCCATTTAACCTCATTGTAGCAGACAACTTGACATATATCGTCTTCTTTATTATGGGTTGAGAACTCTTCTTTGGATCTGGCTTCATTGCTTTCTTCCTTTTCTTACGCTGTGGTGGCAACAGCAACGAGTACAACACATACATGCCGAGCAATACACATATCAAGACAAAAGTAGCCGTGAACTTGTCTTCCACTCCTCTTTGTTTCGGTACTATCCTCCCCTTAATCTCTCTTTGCTTTCTCATAATCATTCCGGTAATGCCCTCCAAATGCATATGTGGATCATCAGGGGGGTTCTCAAGATTATACTCATCAATTACACGCAGAGCTACAATCATTGGGTCCTCTTCATAATCAAACCCAATGAGCACATCTCCTTTCTGTTCGACTGATAATGGGAAGACTCGTTCATACTTAGTTGTCTTTTTCATCATGTCTAAAAACAAGTCGACGCTGCCAACGTAATTTGATTCAATCGCTTCTTTAGGTTGAGACCATCCAAAACCGGATTTGTATTGAGACGTCACAACCTTTCCATCTTTTTGAAACAACTTCAACTCCTCTCCTATGCCAGGAATGTTATACGAATCCCATTGGGGTAACTTGGCAACCTCTTCTGGTGATAGCAATCTATCATCCCCCCTCTCAATATGTGTATTTCCTGACATTCGTTGACGTTGAACAACTGCTTCTATTCCTTGAATGAACCTAGCAAAAATGTTCATATACTTCACATATGAGTCTGTATCGTTAATACCCAAATTATATTCCTTGAGAACACGCTGAGCAACAACATGTGGATCATCACCATAGTTGTATCCAATTATGAAGTGTACCCTCCTTCCATCAAGATTCAGTGAATATTGTGGTGCATACTCATATTGAATTGACTTTTTCATCAATTCTACAAACCATCTATTCTCCCCATTGAATTGGTTAGAAAGTTCATGTTGGGACCATGTCTGACTTTCGGTACTCCATTGAGAGATCACTACCTTTCCGCCCTTACGGTATAGTTTTATCTGCCCACCCATTACGCCAATATTAGTAACTTCATTCCTATCTTTCCAGTTTGGTAGCTTGGAAATCTCTTCCAGTGATGGTCCACCATTTGACTGTTCCAGTTCATCCTCTTCTTCTTCGAGCGTCTCTAGAAACAATTTCCGCAGAGTTGACTTTTCCTCCACATCATTAATACCATGCTTTGATAATAAGAAACTAATCCTATCATGTCTGTTTTTCTTGACAAATGATCGATCCTTCATCATTTTAAGGTAGTCTAGGTATAAACTATCAACAATAGCATCGTTCTCTAATGCCTCATCAATTTTCTCCGATATCATTTGTTGAGCTATTTTCTTTTCCTCGATACCGAGGACATCTGACTTATGGATATTATCATATTCTTCAGCAGGAACGACTAGGCACATTTGTGCAGCTAAAGTTAAATCCTCTCGAGTAGGATTAGGTTTGTGATGATACCCAACTCTCTTACAAACATCTATCAATTCTTCATCGCTCATGTCATCGAATTCATCCGATTCTTCATCTACATCTTCTAGTGATTCGAAAAACTCTATCACATCAATATCATGTTCCTCAATATCTTGTTCAATATTTTCCTCAATATCTTCAAGATTCTCAATGTTGCAGGTAGGTGGATTGATATCCTCCACTTTTTCACATGATATGTTGTTGCCATTATTGCTGTTACTATTGGTATCACTGTCGTCCTTCTGATTATTAAAGTATGAGGATATACTGGATAGAAGAGATGCATTGCAACATATAAAATTGCTCAGTAGTACAAAAAATATGATATGAGTTTGTTTTCTTGTTATTCTCATGGCGGCGGTATCAATCGACGGCGTCAGTCACTAGATAAACTTTTAATCGATATGAATATGATATAGACACAACGATTGGCCTTGAGAGAGGTAGCAGCAATTAACTCCTCCATGAAAACAACGCCTTAACTGAAGACAATAATGATGTAGTTGGCTAGGATACCGGCGGCATGAAATAGGGCGATACCACATAAAAAATGCTGGTCAAGCAAACAACTGACAATCATTTGCTTTCTTTCATAATGGGAAGCTTGGTGAGAGGCTCTTTCATACACCTATCATAGATATTAAGATGAATATTGATTTAATATATATGTAATATCTACTTTTGAACACAACCTCAGTGTAGTGTTCCCCGGTATCCTTCAAGCCTCCTTGAAGTATATATCTTTTGCTCAACCTCTCCTCTCTTCCCATGCCTCGCATCTTTACTTTTCTTTGGATGCACGAGCCATATTCCTAACAATAGTATTTGGCATCAATGTTAGATTCTCCAACTTACTTCCATATACTGGTGAACATATGCCATTGTTGACTATTCTTTGATCAGCCTCTGAATGTGGATTCTGTTTCAAGTTCTCTTGAGCCTCACTAATCTTTGCCTTGCTCTTTTTGAACCAATCTTCAATAGACGCACGTTCATATGTAATACTATCAGCCGCAAGGACTGGATCATTTGTCATGAGATTAAGGCTGATTGGACACACCAGCTCCTCAGGAGGCTCGTTTGGACTTGGGTTTGAATTTAATTCCTTGTTCTTGCTTATATCATCTTCTGGTTTGGTAATGATATCTGATTCGTCATTAAAATATTCTAATACAACCCGTTTGAATGTTGGTAGCTTGAATCCTTTTAGTCCAGAACCACCGCATCCCCTCTTCATCTTATTATTGAGATAGTCGTCCTCCTTCACAGCCTCCTTCAAGGCTATCATTGAATCGATATCTTCAGACTTGACAAGCCAAGTATAGAACTCATCAACACTACCCTTGATACATGATTGTTGTGATCTCAAGAAGATGAGTAGTGGGTCGTCCTCATTTAATGTAAAGTTGGAATATGCCTTTGATATGTTACTTCTATCATTGAGGCTTGACATGGAAGCCTCGGTGATTGTTTCACGGGTGGTCATATCTTGAGATGAATCGATACCAAACTCAGAAGGTACATCTTCTTCTTTCTCCTTAACTGCTGTGTCAGGAGGTGATTTGGCGGTTGAGGTTGTTGTTGCCATATTGTTGTCACTATCGTCTGGAGAAGTAGCGTTCGCCTCATCTCTCTCATCATGAGGTTTGGAATCATTAGAGATATCTTCTGATGCCTCGACGGTCTTCGATTCTATAGGCACATCTGCATCATGTTTTGGTGGTCGGGACACAGTAGATGATGGCTTAGTAATACTAACATACTCTGCACCAACAGCTCCTTGAATCAACTCAATTGCTTCCCATACACTCCGTCTACTCCCTGATATGTGTATAGGTATGTAATTACCACCGACGGTTGTCGATTCGATCTGTATATCATCCGCACCCGATCTGTTTACTAATCCGTTCTGGACAATCTCGTTCTTCTTCCTTCCTTGGATGGGATTCTTTGACTTGTAATAAATCTTGCTAGCATAGATAGTCCTGAGATTCTTTAATTTGGAGGACTTGACATAGACTGTCTGGTGTGTCTTCTTTGTTTGGTACAACTCAAAAGGCATCCTCAATATCCCCGCAATAAAACTTATGGGGCGTAACAACAGCTTGACATATATCTTTTTCTTCATTTCTAATGATCCATGACATGATGAAGAGCTCTTTCTCGGAGCTGGTTTCCTTACTTTCTTCTTTTTCTTATATTGTGATGTCATATACAAATATGTGCCTAGCAGAGCAAATAACAAAATCAAACAAAACCAGAAGAGCTCCATTTTACCGCTGTCCCTAGTGTACTCTGATTCGGAACGTTTATACCATGTTTGGCTTTTAGTACTCCATGAAACACCAATTATATTATCTTGAGATTGGAATAATTTTGTTTGTCCATCATATGACCCAATATAGTCATCTGAATATGAATCACTCCACTTGGGTAGCTTGGCAATGTCTTTTTCAAGTCTCTCTAGAAATAAATTCCTTAGAGTTGACTTTTCCTTCACATCATCAATATCGCGCTTTGATAATAAGTAACTAATCCTATCATGTAAAGATCTACTAACAAATGATGGCTTCTTCATCATATCAAGATAGTCGTGATATATAAGCTCAGCAAATGCCCTCATAATTCCATCGTTCTCCAATCCCACATCTTCATCTACTTTATCATTATCTTCCTCAATATATTCATCAAAACCAACTGCAAGATACTCGTCGAGCTCTTTCGATACCTCTGGTGACATAAATTGCATGTAGTCTCTAGTCTCGATTTCGTAACATAGTCTCGCGCTATACACTAATTGCTTCCGAGTAGGTTTAGATTTATAGATATACCCAACATTTTCGCATATATCTTTCAATACACCATCCTTTAAATCTTCAATGTTGCAGGTGGGTGGGTTTATATCTTTTGCCGTTTTACATCTTGCTGCATAGCAACATATAATGGAGTGAGGGACTTTTGAATTTTTGGCGGCGCACAAGGATACCACTCTTAAAAATCACAACACATCATCTATCTTCTACCACTACTCTAGTGGCGGAGGCAATAGATCTACTAATAATGACGATGATAACCCCCCACCACTATACCTAACCTAACTACTCATGGGTTATCACTTTCTATACTCGCCGCTACTTGATACGTTCTGGTTATTTACCTTATTAACATGCAAAGTCCGACGTCAATTTAGTGTATACTTTGTCCATTGATGTTGCAAGTTGCAATATCCTCTAAAAGTAGTGTGTTCATGGCATAGAAGATATATCAACCGAGTTATGAATACCATGCTATATAAGGAAATCGACTGTACCGTCCTCGGGGGTATTGTAGGACATGACTATGTCACAAACTCGTGGTAAATGAGAGGATTTATATGTCAAATTGAACACGGTGTTTACAAATCATCAGATAGGATGTTAGTTGGAGTTGTTTATCTATGGCCCTAACAACACAAGTGGACAATACTATGAAGAAAAGAACACAGGCTTTCATCGTACTATTATGATGACTAAACTTCGTGAACATATCATATGTAGTAGCATAACACAACATATTCTCAATATAAAGTGCATATTTACTTACAATGTTCTTATCATACTAATACAAACTAACTATAGTACAAAGTAATTGATTAATTAAAGTTGTTCTATCTTTATCCGCTTTTGTTTGAGTTGCAATACTGTTCTTGTTGTTGTTGTAGTAGACTTGGCACATTATCACTATCAGTCGGTCACCGCAAAGGTATGATATGTCCATACATTGCACTGCCTTCATCACAAATCATACATCATTCAACACCCAATGCCAAAACAGGGATACACATGATTTCTCTTTCGTTCATGCACACTTACAGCTGATTGTTGTATTCTTCGAATCATTAACCCAGCTTCCACATAACATAAATGATGCCACTCCTCCTCTCTATCAAATTGTTGTGAGATGTCCCGTCATCAATGGTGACAGTCTAACACCCAACAAATTATAATCAACTCTTCACTAACTCCGTGGTTTGAAACAATATAGATGGCGATTATTGTTGTATAATTCCCAATCCATCCCCAAATCTCGCATTTCACCTCACATTAATATATACCCACTAGAGCTCAACCCAAACAACTTAACAATACCCCTATACTCTCTCTTGATGATATATATTATTAATAATCCTAATTGAACATACTTTGTTATTGTCATCTTGTAATATCAGTCTCTAATATCTCTCACATCATAACTCCTAACATATGCACCTTTTAACATATTAATTGTTTATGAGATACGACCAGTCAAACCCCCAACAACAATATCACCAACAGCTACTACCACTTCCCACACATTAATAATATATTCCTGACGATCAGCGGTTATTGTGTTGTATATATTGCGGTGTAAATTGGCCTTTAACACTTGGCACTATGTCGTTAAATTCCGTTATTTTGTAGTGGTACACCATACAATCTGATTGCAACACATCTAGTCCTTAACATTAAAAGTACTGCTTGGCACAACTTTATGTGGGCCTAATATGATGATTAATGGTGGTATTCCGTGTGTATTAATGCGTTGGCTGGTGGTAGTAGACCATATTATACTTAGCTAGAACTAGGGATGGTGCACTATTAACTGTTTGTCTAATTGCAATAGATCTAATCATTTCTACAAAAAATCTTGGCTATCATTAATTTATATAGATCTACTGAGATGATTGATATCAAATTGTCGGGGTGAAACAGCGTTGTCAATCGGCGGCGGCCGAGGTATCGTAACTCTATTGTCATGGCTGATTTATTTATTTGTGTTGAGTTATCGTGTAAAAGGAGCTAGGATTAGGTTTAGGTTTACCCTACTTTGGCAGTGCGCCGCCAAGAATTCGAAATGTCCCTCACTCCATTTTTTTTGAGGCAAAGAGAGCCAAAATGTTATGTTGTTTTCGTATTATTCTCATGGCGGCGGTTATTAATCGCGGTTTCAGTCACTAGATAAGTATGTTATTAATCGATATGAATATGATAGATATAGACACAGATGAACACGCCGGATGAAAGCAACTCATATCATCACAATATTCATTTGGAGTTGGCTTGGTATGTACCACTAGGATTTAGGAGGATTTTTTAGGATACCGATCTCACTCCAACTCTCATAAATCCATAAAATTACTGCAAACATGGCGGACGATATGAAGGTAGATGCCCCGGCCAATAGCGCCCCAATAATCAAGAAGAAACGACCACAAGTCAATGAGGAGGCTCAAGTTCCATGGGTTGAAAAGTACCGTCCATCGAAGCTTGAGGATTTAGTTGGTCATGAAGATATTACAAGTATTTTGCAAAGGTTAATTGACAATGACAATTTACCTCACTTGTTATTGTATGGTCCTCCGGGTACGGGAAAGGTGCGTTTAGTATTGTGTGCTTTATGAATTGTTCGTTTGTGGTATATTGTGTCTAGCTGTTACTCACTTTATCGCTTGTTTGCCCCATCAACACACTTAAATCATATGACATAAACTTGACATGAACCGATGCACCAACATTCAACATATGTTTACCCTTGCCTATATATACCTGCACACATTATATGATATAATAAATGATAAACCACACAACAAAAATATATTATATTACAGACATCAACAATAGTTGCCGCAGCCAAGCGAATGTACGGATCCACGGCGGCATACTCCTCAATGGCACTTGAACTAAACGCATCAGACTCACGTGGTATTGACGTAGTTCGGAATGAAATTAAGGAGTTTGCAGGTACACGACAATTATTCAACAAGGGTATTAAACTAATTATATTAGATGAGGCTGATGCCATGACATCTGATGCACAGTTTGCACTTCGTCGAGTAATTGAGAAACATACCAAGAATGCACGATTTTGTTTAATTTGTAATTATGTTAGTAAGATCATTCCTGCGTTGCAAAGTCGATGTACACGATTTCGTTTTGCACCCTTGCAGGTTGATCAGATCCGTAGTCGATTGATTGAGGTTGCTGATTCGGAGAAGGTTAATTATACTGAGGATGGTATTCAAAGTATTTTGAGTTTAAGTGGGGGTGGTAAGTTCTTTATTGTTTCTTTTCCATTCTGTTGCGCATGACTTCTTACACTCGTATATTATTAATCATTTTTAACAATACGAAGATATGAGACGTGTACTAAACTTGTTACAGAGTACGGCAATGTCAAGTGAGATTGTAAACGAGAAGAATGTGTACATGACAAGTGGTGCACCATTACCAAAGGATGTGGACACCACATTGGAATGGTTATTAAATTTGGAGTTTAAGGAAGCGTATGAAAAGTTGATCAATATTTGTTCCACTAAGGGATATGCCTTGACAGATATCTTGACTGACCTTACTCGTGCGGTGATTGGAATGGATTTACCACCCGGTGTATTAGCAGTGATGCTTGACGGCATGAGTAATGTGGAACATCGATTGGCATTCGGAACTGATGAAAAGTTACAGGCTGCATCACTTGTGGGGGTATTTACTCAAGCTCGTGCTACCATGAAAGTTAAATGAAGAGAAGATTGACATGAGATATGGTTTCATTCGGTGTCGGAGACTGAGGCTTCCAACATAGTATTCTGACTGACTTTAGCTCAAACGTGGCTCTTTTACAAATATAATGTTCCCATCCAACCCCCTAGGCATAGAGTTACAAGTTGTAAAGAGGACACGACGGATACACAAAAGCTTTAGATTATTCCCAAAAAGATACTATATTCGATTACAATTTTGTCTCTTCATTTTGGTTTAATAATCAAGCCCAACAATTTTAAGAAATACATCATACCATCTCAATCTTTTATACAAGCTCAATCACAGCCATCTTGGCATTATCACCCTGCCTAGGCATAGTCCTTAAGACACGTGTATATCCACCATTTCTATCACCATACCGTTCAGGTGCCGCCTCAAATAATGAATGGACTAAATCCTTATCATATACCCATGCCAATGCCTGACGTCTAGCATGTAAATCACCCCTCTTACCCAATTCAATCATATGATCAACATGCTTACGCACGGCCTTGGCACGTACGGCTGTTGTCTTAATTCGACCATGACGGATAATTTCAGTAGTTAATGCACGTAATAGGGCTTTACGTTGATCGGCGGGTTTGCCTAGTTTGGGTACTTTCTTTCTATGACGCATCATTTCAAGTGATGATGATTTAGAATTGTGTGTGCGGGGAGCAATGGTGGGTTCCATTACAGTTGAGATG